>Ga0206129_10001345_pt1 | contig 33560 bp, 34 predicted proteins | sample Helgoland_Spring_8_FD_148616 | JGI IMG/M metagenome (GOLD analysis project Ga0206129, IMG submission 148616) | Pelagic subsurface seawater microbial communities from Kabeltonne, Helgoland, North Sea - Helgoland_Spring_Bloom_20160502_2 | ecosystem: Environmental > Aquatic > Marine > Epipelagic ...
GCGACTCGGATCGGCTGAAAACAACCAGAAACCGCCCCTTCGTGGCGCAATCCCGACACCGTCAACGCGCCGAGCCAGCACGCACCCTCTCGCCCGGGATCAGAAAGCCGATTGTTCGAGGTGCCCTATACTGATTTGCGCGGATTCCTGAAAGAAGACCCGGCCGGCAAGAAAATCTGGCAAACGATTCTGCAGAAATCCAACACCCTCAATCTGATGTACAATCCGGTGGGGCCGTCGATGGCATTTTCCGCCGGGTTCCCGCTCGATACATTGGAATCCTTCAAGGGTCATAAGGCCCGGTCGCTCTATTCTGCCGACCGTGCCCGCTGGCATGCGCTCGGCGCCGGGACGATCTCGCTGCCAACCCGCGAGGTTTACCAGGGGCTGCAAAATGGAATGGTCGACATTGTCGGCACCGTGCCCCCGGCGATCGAGGCTTATAGCTGGTGGGAGTATCTTGACCATGGCCAGCTTCCGTACCTCTTCTATGCTGACTCCTACATGCTGGCGAACAAGGTTTGGTTTGCCGGGCTGCCGAAGGATCTGCAAGACATACTGTTGGAGGTTGGCCGCGATCTAGGCAAGGAATCCACGGACAGCGTCGTGAGCGACGCAGCAGAAGTGTTGGAGAAGTGGAAGGCACGCGGCGCCAAAATCTATACCCTCACCGATGCGCAACTCGCTCAGATGAAGGATCTGGTCGACAAGGAAGTGCGCCCCGAATTCACGAAGACTGTGGACCCAGACGTGCTCGATGCGGCCAAGGCCTATGTTGCCGCCCGCCATTGACCGAGTTGACGTACACCTTTGTCCGATGGAGTGAAATCGGGTGACCCGCCTTCTGGATTTGTACGAACGGTTCAACAATGTCCTGGCCGCCGTGCTGATGTGGGCCGCGGCGGCGATCATCTGCCTGATCTTTCTGATTTTCGTGGTCGGTGCAGCTACCCGATACATCACCGGCATCGGTTATGACTGGTCGCTCGACCTGCCGCCGATGCTGGTGCCCTGGGCGGTATTCCTGGCAATTGGACCGCTCCTTCGCCAGAAGCGGCATATCAGCATGGACATGCTGCCAGCTTTCGCCGGTCGCCGGATGCGGGTTGCGATAGAAGTGGCAGGCTTTGCCATCAGCTTGGTGGTAGCGATTATCTTTGCAGTCAACGGCGCCGAGGTGACCCAGATATTCCGCGATTTCGGACAACTTGCCGAAATGGAGATTCATTGGCCCCTTTGGTGGACCTATGTCTCGCTGCCCGTAGGGTTCGTGCTGTTCGCCAATTTTGCCCTGGAGGGGCTGCTAAAAGATCTCGCCATCGCCGTGGGTCTGCGCGCCGACCAAGTTATAGCCGAACACGCCCATGCGGACGATTGAGGGGAATTAACCGTCGATGTATGCCTTCGCCGCATTCGCTTCCGTCGCGACTTTGGTCGTGGCAGTGCCGATTTTTATTGTCTTCGGACTCGGCAGTTCGATTATCGCAGTTGGCGGATTGCATCTGCCATGGTCGACCCTGATACAGACCTCTTTCGGCGCGCTCACCAAACAGGTTTTGCTGGCGATCCCGATGTTTATCTTCGCCGGGCACTTGATGCTGAGAGCCGGCGTATCGCGCCGCCTCGTCGATTTCAGCGTTGCGCTGGTCGGCCACCTGCCCGGCGGGCTGGGGCTGGCTATGGTGCTGGCGCTTTCCTTCTTCGCCGCCTTTTGCGGCTCGGTGCTGGCGGCGATTACTGCAGTTGGCATGATATTACTGCCGCGCATGATCAAGAGTGGCTATCCGAAGCCATTCAGCGCCATCCTGGCGGTGAAGGCCGGCTCTCTCGAAGGACTGATACCGCCTTCCAATGCTGCGATCCTGTTCAGCGCCATCGCCGAGGTGCCCGTTTCCAAGACTTTTGCAGCAGGCCTGCTGCCGGCATTCGTACTCATGGGGCTGCTGTCAGCCTATGTTGTCTTCGCCTGCCGCCATATGGAGCGCCCAGCGCGCGCCACCCTGGCGGTGCGTTGGCAAACCTTCCGGTCTGCGATCCCGGGCCTGATCACACCAGTGATCATCATGGGTGGCATCTATACCGGAATCTTTACCCCCACAGAGGCCGCCGCCGTGGCGGCCACCTGGGCCATCATCGTTGGCATTTTCGTTCACCGTGAGCTAACGCTAGACGGCTTCTGTCAGGCGCTGCGCAGTACGGTCGTGGCAACTGCTGCAATTTTCTCAATTATTGCCATGGCAAGCTTTCTTTCGGTCGTTTTGACCTATACGCGCGGGCCGCAACAATTGATCGAATTCTTCATTGATTTTGGGATCGATCAAACCACATTCCTGCTAATGGTCGCTGTTATTTGCCTTATACTGGGAACTTTGATTGAGGTGGTGCCGATTTTCTATCTGACCCTGCCGGTGTTTCTGCCGCTGGTTAGCGCGTTGAACATCGACATCTATCACTTTTACATCACATTTACCGCATTTGTGGGGCTCGGCCTGCTGACGCCACCAGTCTGCGTGGGCGTCTATACTGCCGCCGCCGTGCTGGAAGAACAGCCACAGACATTGTTCTCCGCAATCCCGCCTTTCCTCGCTGTCGGGATCATTTATGGTTTGATCATGATGTTTGTGCCAATCATTCCAAGCTTCCTGCCGAACCTCTACTGAACGATAGGAAAGTTCCACCACAGCCAACCGAGAACGAATTGGCCATAAGCATGACCAGCCGCGCCGCCGCCGGTCCACCTTCCTATAATAATATCGAAGTCCGCCCACTTACCTTGTACATTGGCGCGGAGATCCGCGGCGTCGTTTTCAAGAAGCCGGTGCCCGCAGATCGTAATCACCCACCCCCTTGCGTTGGGCGTTGTGGCGTGATTCATGATTGGGATGGATCGCGGCGGGAGGCTTATCCCCCTGGGTCCGGGACCGCATCATGCAGTGACAGGTGGCCTAAAATGGCATAGAATGTAATGTGAACATATGCCATTCCGGCGACACCCTGGCAGGTGTCGTGAAAGACACCGTCGCTTCCGGCTCCACCATCAAGACCGGCGGTTGGACCGGTTACGCTGCCTCCGCCGATGACATGGGGGCCCACGGATCCCCATGTCATCGGCTCTATGGCTGCCCATATCGTGCTTCCCTGGGTCCACCGCGTCTTCTCCAACCTGAAGACCTGGGCGCTCGGCGTCTACCATGGCCTGCGGCGGAAGCACCTCCAAGCCTACCTCGACGAGTTCGTCTTCCGCTATAACCGCCGCCGCAGCCGGCACGCAGCCTTTCGATCCCTCCTGGTCATCGCGACCTCCAAAGGGCCCGTCACCTGCGATATGTTGATCGCACCGGAAGCAAAGGGGTGAGCGTTTCCGGTGGTTCGATTCAGCCAACGGATGGGTACCATCTGTCGGCATCGAACCACTAGAGCGTCGCCGGTTCGCATTGCATCGCTATCGCGATCAATTTGCCGGATAAGATGCTCCAACCACTGAATTTCGCGCGGATTCACCCGATCCAATTGATCGGGATCTGTTCTAGTGTTCCGGCAGCAGGCAGGAATGGATCGAGGCCGGGCCGTCTGCTTTGCCGGCCAGGGTTTCGATTGCCAGCGCCGCTTCCTTCAGTTCGAAGTCGTGGGTGTGCATCAATTCCAGCGGCGTTTTCCGCGCCTCGATCAGCCGGATCGCGCTTTGGTATCCGGTCGAAGTGACGCCAATGGCGCCCTTCATGGTAATTTCCTTCATGACCAACTTGTCAGACACGAAATTCGGCAGCGGCCGGTAGCCCTTGACGCCCGCCAGTACCACGGTGCCGCCGAAGCGGACATAGTCGATGGCCTCCACCGGCGGCTCCACCGCATAGGGGGTCACGTCCAAGACCACATCGGCGCCGTTGCCGCCGGTGATCTCCTTGATCCGCTGTTTGGCGTTCTCGTTGGTCACGTCGATGGTGTGGGTCGCGCCGAACTTGCGGGCGAGATCCAGCTTGGCCGCGTCGTTCTCCAGGCCGGTGACGATGATGTCGCCTGCCCCCGCCTGGCGCGCGGCGAGGACGGCGGCCAAACCGCGCTGGCCGGGGCCCAGCACGACCAGGGTGTCGCCGACCTGAAGTTTCGGCACCTCCACCGCCCAACGATAGCCGGCGCCGAGCGGGTTGAACATCACGGCGATTTCCGGCGGCAGGCTCTTGTCGATCTTGTGCACGAAGGTATTCGGGTGCAGGTACATGTGCTGGGCATAGGCGCCCCACAGCCCCGGGCTGTCATCGAGCGGGATGTAGGAATAAATCTTCCGGTTCTTGCAAAGATGATAAAACCCCATCCGGCAGGGCACGCAGAACCGGCAGGAGAGCATGGTCTCCACCACCACCCGGTCGCCCACGTCCACGCCCCAGCGCCGGGCTGCGTTGTCGCCGATCTTGGCGATGATGCCCAGCGGTTCGTGCCCCGGGATGACCGGCATCGGGGTGCGCAACTGCCCTTCGTATTGTTCGTAATCGCTGCCGCAGATGCCGCAGGCTTCCACCTGCAAGAGCGCGGAATCCGCGTCGATATCGGGCAGCGGAATGTCCCGGGGCTCGATCTGACGGACCCCTGTCTGCACCATCGCCATCGTCTTTTTCGGCAACATTTCCTATCCCTCGTCAGCTTTTAACGGTCGAATTTGCTATTGCGTCGACAGGCAATCTATCTAACAATAGGTAGAATAACAATCGCGATAGCAAAGCTCCCTCTGATGACGCAGGCTCAGCCTGATGACGGAGGCTCAGCGCAGTATCGCACAACCAACCTTTGGTGAGGAATAGCCCGAATGACAGCGCCGACCGCAAGAATCCCGATGCTGGGCGAGGACGAGGCGCGCCGGCTCGGCCAAGAGCACGGCGTGCCATCGTCGATGGCGCCGCTCAACGTGTTCCGGGTCATGCTGAATCACCCCGTGATGGCGGGATCGGTCAGCGGCCTGCTCGCTAATCTGCTCTACCGGGCGAACAAGCTCGACGGCACGCTGCGCGAACTGATCATCATGCGGATCGGCTGGCATACGGGGTCGATGTACGAATGGACCCAGCACTGGCGGGTCTGCATGAACATGAACATTCCGGAAGATCTGGTGCTGGCGGTACGCGACTGGCGCAACGCCACCAATCTGAGCGATGCGCAACGGGCCGTACTGGCCGCGACCGACGACACCCTGGACAACGGCAAGATCTCGGACGCCACCTGGGCGGAATGCTGCAAGCATCTGGCAACCCCGGAAGAGCGGATCGAGATGGTGCTGGCCATCAGCAACTGGCGTACCTTCTCCGAATTGCTGCAAAGCCTCAAAATTCCGTTGGAGGACGGCATCGAACCCTGGCTGCCCGACGGCAAAAAGCCGGCGGGCGCGGAATAAAGTTCTCTCAAGACTATCAAGACGATAAGGACTGGCGTAATGGATCTGGAATATTCCGACCGCCACAAGACGCTCCAGCGCGAACTGCGGGAATTCGTGGCCAAGGAGGGGCACCGCTCGCCCAAATCCGGTGGCGGCCGCAAACGCCCCGATGCGAAAACGTTGGATTGGCAGGCCTTGCTGCTCGAACGTGGATATTTTGCGCGCACGATCCCAAAGGAATACGGCGGCTTCGGTGCGGAGCCGGATGTCGTGGAATCGGCAATTATCGCCGATGAACTCAGTAAGGCCGGTCTTTATCCCGGCATCATGAACCAGGGCATCAGCATGCTGGTGCCGACCTTGCTGGAAGTCGGCCGCGAAGACCAGAAGAAGCAATGGGTCGAGACCACCATTCGCGGCGAGACCATCTGGTGCCAGGGCTATTCCGAACCGGGCTCCGGCAGCGATCTGGCCGCGGCCCGCACCAAGGCGGAGCTGGACGGCGACCATTTCGTGGTGAACGGCCAGAAGATCTGGACCTCCTCGGCCCACTACGCCGACATGATGTTCCTGCTCTGCCGGACCGAGCCCGACAAGTCCAAGCACGAGGGCCTTTCTTATCTGTTGTTGTCGATGAAAACGCCGGGGATCGAGGTGCGCCCGCTGACGACGATGACCGGCCGCGCGGAGTTTAACGAGACCTTTTTCACCGACGTGCGCGTGCCGGCCGACCAGATCGTCATGGGCCGGGGCGAGGGGTGGCGGGTCGCCAATGTCACGCTGAAATACGAGCGGATGCTGCTCGGCGATCCGAACAAGCTGCTCTACCGCCTTAACAGCATCAAGAATCTGATGGAGCGGACGGAAGTCGACGGCGTCCGGGTGATAAACGTGCCGGAATATCGCGAGCGGCTGCTCAAACTGCAAGGCGAGGCCCTGGCCTGGAAGTATCATGGCATGCGCCTGATGACGGAGATGGCCAATGACGAGGACTCGGGCGTTCGCCGCCTGATCGTGAAATATGTCGGCACCATGCTCGCCCACCGGCTGTCGTCGCTGGCCGTCGATGTGCTGGGGGCCGCTGGGCTGTCCTACGACCCTCAAGGGGAGGACAAAGACGACGACGAGTCCACGACCTGGCACATCGACTATATGTACGATATCGGCTTGATTATCGGCGGCGGCACCTCTCAGATTCAGAAAAATATCATCGGCGAACGCGGGTTGGGACTGCCGCGAGAGCCCAAAGCACAAACGGTAGCGAGGTAAGGTCATGCGGTTCGGACTTTCCGACGAACAGAAAATGCTGGACGACTCGGTTCGAGGCTTCCTCGGCCGTACCTTGCCGCTGGAAGAGGTTCGGCGGCTGGCGGCGGACGGGAGCGGCTACGACGCGGCGCTCGCAAGCGGCCTGACCGAGCAGGGCGTGACGGGCCTGCTGGTGCCGGAAGAGCATGGCGGCGTGGGGCTGGGGATGGTGGAGGCTGTCGTGGCTGCCGAAGCGATCGGTTACGCCGCCGCGCCGTTCGCCTTTGCAGGGGCCTGCGTTATGGCTCCGCTCGCCATCATGAATGCTGGCGACGACGGCACTCGTTCAGAGTTGCTGGGCGGTATCGCGGCGGGTGAAAACCGGGTGGCCGTGGACTTTTCCGCGCTTGCCGGGGCAACCGGTGCCGCTGAACTCCGATTGGACGGCAGCCGCCTCTCCGGTACGGTCCAAAACTTGTTGGACCCCGGCGCGGCTACGCATCTGCTGGTGGCGCTCGGCGACGGCCGCATGGCGCTGGTTGCAGCGGATGCCGCAGGCGTCGCCCTGGAATTGCGCAAAACCATCGACAGGACCCGGCCGCTCGGCATGGCCACATTCGACGGGGCGACAGCCAGGGTTCTCGATGCCGGCAACGACGTTGCGAAAGGCGTGCTGGAGGCGGGACGGTTGATGATCGCCGCCGACTCGCTGGGCGCGGGCCAGCGCATGATCGATCAGGCCGTGGCCTATGCCAACGAGCGCGAACAGTTCGGGCGCAAGATCGGCAGCTTCCAGTCTGTTAAGCACGTGTGCGCCGAACTGGTGGGAATGTTGGAGCCCTGCCGGTCGCTGATCTGGTATGCCGGTTATGCCCGCCAGCACGCCCTGGAGGACTCACCCCTGGCGATCCTGCACGCGAAGGCGCATCTGGGCGAGGTCACCCGCGAAGTGTCGCGCATGGCGACCGAGGTGCACGGCGGCATGGGCTTCACCGACCTGTTGGGTCTGCACTACTGGTTCAAGCGCATCACCTTCGACCGCCAGGTGCTGGGCGGGCCCGAGCGCTGCCGCAGCGAAGCCGCGACGATGCAAGGATGGGCCGCAGCCTGAAGCCTTTCAGTGTACGCGAGATTTGCTGCCCGGCCCTCCCGCCACGGTAACCCACTCACCCGCTGTAACGACGTTCTCACAAACGGAGGAACCCTTGCCTAACACCCTGTTCGAGAAATGCGCGATTAGCGGCATAGGCGAAACCGCCTATGTCCGCGGTTCGGGCAAAAGCGAGACTGCGCTTCAGATGGAGGCCTCGTTGAAGGCCATCGCCGATGCCGGCCTTAGCCCCAAGGATATCGACGGCGTCATCCCCTACGCCACCGGTTCGGCCGTCGCCGAAGACTTCATCACCAATTTCGGCATTGCCGATCTGAGCCTGTCCGCGACCACGCCGCTTGGCGGGGCCAGCTGCCTGGCCGCGGTGCAACTCGCGGTCGGCGCCATCGTCGCCGGCATCGCCAATCATGTGCTGATCCCGATCGGGCGTAACGGCTATTCCGGCGCCCGCATCGGCAGCCGCGTGCAGCAGTTGCCGCAATTCCGGACCGTTGGCGAGTTCGAGATGCCCCTCGGACAAATGGCGCCGGCCCAACTCTACGCGCACATGGCCCGCCGCCATATGGAAACGTTCGGCACGAAGAGCGAGCATTTCGGCAAAATCGCGGTGACTGTCCGCGAACACGCGACGATGAACGACAATTCGTTGATGAAAGAGCCGCTGACGCTGGAGCAGCATCAGAGCGCCCGCATGATTTCCGACCCGTTGCGGCTGTTCGATTGCTGTCTGGAAAGCGACGGCGGTGCCGCCATCGTCGTCAGCAGCAGCGAGCGCGCCCGCGATCTGAAATCGCAACCGATCTATATCATGGGGATCGCGGAAGGGCACCCGGATTCCCCGAGCGCCATTACCCAACGTCCGGATATTACCACTTTGGGTACGGCCAAGGCCGCGCCACGGGCCTTTGGCATGGCCGGCGTCGATCACAAGGACATCGACGTCGCGGAAATCTATGACTGCTTCACGTACATCGTGCTGTGCCAGTTGGAAGACCTGGGCTTCTGCAAAAAGGGCGAAGGCGGCGATTTCGTGGCCAGCACCTCGCTTGGCCTGGACGGCCCGATGCCGATCAACACCCATGGCGGCCTGCTCTCGCAAGCGCACATCATCGGCATGAACCATATCGTCGAGTTGGTGAGGCAGCTGCGCGGCCAGGGCGGCAAGACACAGGTCAGGGATGCGAAAGTCGGTCTCGTGACCGGATACGGCGATATGGGCGACGGCGGCGTCGCCATCATGCGAGCCTAACCCACAAGGGAATTGAGAGTTATGGAAATCGAACGAGTTCGCCCATCGCCCAACGAGGATACAAAGGCTTATTGGGACGGCCTGAAGGAAGGCCGGCTGTTGTTCCAGAAGTGCGGCGACTGCGGCAAGGTCCGTCACTATCCGCGCCAGGTCTGCGACGAATGCTTTTCCATGGACGTGGAGTGGATCGAATCCAGCGGCAAGGGCAAGGTTCACAGCTGGACCGTCTCCCAGCACGCTTTCCACCCGTCCTTCAAGGGCGACCTGCCGATGACATTCGTCACCGTGGACATGGACGAAGGCGTGCGGGTCGCTGCCCAGTTAAGGGGCAAAGACGTCACCCCGGCCATCGGGATGCCGGTCCGGGTCGCTTTCGAGCAAATGGATAATGACCTGACCGTGCCGGTATTCTATCCCGCATGACCGGCGGCAGCGGCGGCCACTGCGGCCGCCGCATTTCGCCGAACCGGGTTAGGTGACGATCCGGTAGAGCACTGTCGCGCGGGCATGGATCTCGCGCGTTTTGGCGTTGGCCGTGTTGACGTCGACCCAGTAGATCTCGCCATCCTGCTGCATCACCCTGGCGCTCGCCATCAAATCGGTCAGCGGCACCGGCCCGACCACGCTTGCCTGAATGGCCGGGGTCGATGCCCGGAACTGTCCCAACCCGGTCAATCCCCAGCACGCCATGGCGCCACAGGAATCCATCAGCCCCAGGACCGCGCCTTCATGCATGCCGCCACCGGCCTCCGCATTCTGCGGCAGGCCGGGCAGGGTCATAACCGCAATGCCTTTTTCCTGGACACTGATGTCCATCCCACGGCCGCCCATGAATGCGTTTTCCCGGATCCGCGCCTGATTGGGCGGTGTCACGGTCGCCTCCGGCGGCTCTGCGGCGGTTGCCAGGCGGGGCTTCTCCTGCCCCTTGCGGCCGCGGACGACCGACTGCGCGCTCGCGATCTTGGTGCCGTCGGCGGCCTCGATCGCCACGTCGATAAAGGCCAGGTCACGGCCCTTGCGCAACAGGCGAGCCCGTGAGACCAAATCCACGCCGACCGCCGCAGTCAGGTAACTGATCGAATAGTTCGCCGTATGCAACGGCCCGCTTTCGGCCGGAAGCGCCTGTAGGGCCATCGCCATGCTGGCGGCATTCCCCAAAGATGCGGCGATGCCGCCGTGCAGCACGCCGGTCTGGTTCGTATTGTCTTTGTTGAAGGCCAGCCTGAGGACGGCCTCGTCATCCGAGGCGCTTTCGAACGCAATTCCCAATGCGTTGGTGTAGGGGGATTTCGATACCCAGTCGCGGGCACTTGCCATCGTCATTCGTCTACGCGTCCTTTGCGTCTTGGGATACTGGGTTGCCGCTAATTTCGTCAGCCTGAATGAGCCCGTCCAGCAGCAATGAAATTCCGGAAGCAGCTACTTCGTTCAAATCGTAGAGTTTCGGTTTGTACCATTGAACGGACCAGTTGAGCGTGCCTAACAAAAGCAACTGGACGATTTCAACGTCCAGCGTGTCAGCGATCGCTCCTTCCGCCTGCCCTTCCTTCAGCATGGCTTGCCAGTAAAGTCCATAGGACCGCCGTACGCACATATGCCGTTTGACCACGGGCGGGGGTGCCTCGGGAAACAGCCGGATATTCGCTGCGGTATAGTCGCCTTGCGTATGGAGCAGCGTGAAATGCGTTCGCAGAGCTACCGTCAGCTTGTCGCGAAATGATACCCCTGGCGCCAGGTTGTCTATATTTTGACGGACTGCTTTGAACATCCGTTGCGTGCCCAAATTGAGCACCTCCTCGACGATTTCATCCTTGGATTTGAAATAATAGTAAATGCTGGCAGATTTGATGCCTGCGGCTTTGGCGATGTGGTTCATCGTGGTGTCGGCATAGCCACGGGATCGGAAGATCCGTGCGGAAACGTCCAGAACCCGTTCGCGCGTGCCCGTCGCCACGGTCGGAGTGTCAGGTTGGGAAGGGCTTTTTGTCATTGCATCTCTTTGGTGATCTATCTATTGGTAGTTAGAATTCGACGTCGGTCAAGGCGATTGTTCGTCACCGCGCACGCTGTAACCAGTTGCAGCGTGCGCGGTGACGAACAATCGGGACGCAAATGCAAGACGATAGAGTCTACACGAACATCATCCCCGAAGCCGTAAGCCATACGGCGGCGAATATCATCAAACGGCTGGATGTGTACGACGCATTTTGCCCCAAAACCGGCCTGGACCTGGCTGACGCTTTCTCGCGGCCGGCTGGGGCGGCGTCATGGCGCTTACCCGCGCAGGCGGCAAAGCGCTCTGCATTGGCAGCGCACGTGACCTAAAAAAACGTGACCTAAAAAGGAGAAAACACCTGTGGGAATGATATCGGACGAAGCCCGAAAGATGATCGGGCAATCGGATCCGGCGGTCCATGTGGAAATCAGCCGCCGGGACATTGTCAAATACTCGGTCTCTACCGAGCAAACTCTTGAAAAATACCTGAATGGCGACGAGGCGCCGCCGATGTTCCTTTTCGGCGCCCTGCGTCCGGTGATCTCGATGGATCAACTTGGGCCGGATGGCATTGCCAACGCATCGCTGGTACCGGAATTGCCGTTAAAGCGTGTCATGGCCGGCGGTACCAAGACCCGTTACTTCCGCCAGGTCAAACCCGGCGACAAGCTGGTCGCCACCCGCACGCTGTCCGACATGTATGAGAAGTCCGGTTCGCAGGGGCCGCTGGTCTTTCTGGTCTACACGCTGGACGTCAAGACCGAAGCCGGCGAGCCGGTAGTGGAAGAAACGCAAACCCGTATCGTGCGCTAAGGAGAGGCTCCATGCCCAAGTTCGCAGATATCAAACCGGGTGACACCTTGCCCGAACGCCAGTACCGCCCGACCAACGTCTCGCTGTTCTTATACAATGCCGCGATCTGGAATGCCCACCGTATCCACTACGACGAAATCTACACCAAGGAGGTGGAGAAACACCCGGCAGTGGTGGTCGACGGACCGCTGCAAGGGGACTGGCTGGCGCAAGCGGTGCTGAATTGGCTGGGCGACGACGGCGAACTGGTGGAGTTCGAATACTCGAACCGCCGTTCCAGCTATATCGGCGACACGCTGGTGTCGGGCGGCAAGGTGGAGTCGGTCGATCCCGAGAAGCGTGAGGCCGAGTTTTCGCTGTTCGTAAAGGTCGAGGGCGGTGACATCACCGCGCCGGGCCGGGCGATTGTCCGATTCCACGCCTGAGTGCTCGATCATGGCAACACGTGGCGCTGATTGGGTAAATACTGAACGTGGAAACAACGGAAACTCTGTTTCTACGGTACGGCGAGGCGTATCGCTGGCTTGCCACAATCACCGCCATGGTCGGGGCCATCTCGATGGTGCTGTCTTCGACCATCGTCAATGTTGCCTTTCCGAACATCATGGGGGCGTTCGGCATCGGTCAGGACCAAGCGCAGTGGGTGTCGACCGGGTTCCTGGCGGCAATGACCGTGTTCATGCTGGTCAATGCCTGGGTCCAGGCGGTGTTCGGCCAGCGGCGGTCGTTTCTCTTCGTCTTGGGCCTGTTCATCGTGGGCGCATTGGTGGGCGGAACCGCGCAATCGACCGAGTTCCTGATTTTGGGCCGCGTTATCCAAGGCGCCTGCGCCGGCATCATCCAGCCTTTGACGATGACCACGGTCTACCAGGTTTTTCCGGAGAATCGCCGCGGGTTCGCCATGGGCATATTCGGCCTCGGGGTCGTCGTGGCGCCAGCGATAGGCCCCTATGTCGGGGGATTGGTGATCGAGGGGCTGGATTGGCGCTTTGTCTTTTTCCTCCCGATCCCCTTTTGCCTGCTGGGTATGCTGGCATCCCAGTTCTTTATGCCCAACAGACCGATCCCAAGAACGCTGCCGCCGTTCGACTGGACCGGGCTGCTCCTGCTGGGCTTTGCAATTGCCCTGGGGCTGTACGTTCTGGCGAATGGGCAGCGGGAAGGCTGGAGTTCAGACCATATCGTCAGCTTCGGTTCTGTGGCAGCGCTGGCAACGGCCTTGTTCGTTTTCTGGGAATGGCGGTTTGCCAGGTTGCCGCTGTTGCGCATCAACCTGTTGCTTATCCCGCAGTTCGCTTCGGCCACCGCAGTGGCGTTCGTCTTTGGCGCGGCGATCTATGGCTCGACCTATCTTGTGCCGATCTTCGTCCAGATCGTTCAACACTTCCCCCCGACTCAGGCCGGGTTGCTGCTGATGCCCGGCGGCATCCTGCTCGCCTTTATCTTTCCCATGTCCGGATGGCTCGCCGACAGCATGCCCGCGCGCGCGTTGCTGATCAGCGGCTTCGTGCTGATGGCGCTCGGTTCGGCACAGATGGCCGGCGCGGACGCGAACACGACGTTTTGGGTGTTTGCCGGCTACACCTTGGTGCAACGGCTCGGTCTCGGCCTCATCCATCCGACCCTGAACGCCACCGGGCTACGGGCCGTGCCCGAACAGAGCCTCAGCGCCGGGGCAGGAATGCTGAACTTTTTTCGTCAGTTGGGCGGCTCCGGCGGCGTCATCGCGACCGTCATCGCCTACGATGGCGGTGTCGCGCTCTTCAGCCAAGCCTACACGGTATCGCAAACGCCGGGAAACCGCGTGACTGCCGAGTACCTGGTCGAGTTGCAGCGCGCCTTGGGCAAGACCGGTTTGGATGTGGAGACGGTCACGGGCCTCAGCCTGCACCATTTGGGCGAAGCCGTGCTGGCCCAGTCGATCATTCAAGGGTTCAGCAGCGGATTCTGGTTTCTGACAGCGATAGCCGTTCTGGCGCTGATTCCCGCCTGGATTATGGGGCGGCGCAGGCGCCCAGCCCGGGCTTGAGCCTCTCGTCGGCCGTCATTCCCGTTCAACAACCTTCAATGATATCCTCAAGGAGGTAAGCCAATGGAAGTGCAAGAGCCCCTGACCCGCCCGGAAACGGCAGCGGAGTTGGATTTCGACGCCATCGTCATCGGCGCCGGCATTTCGGGCCTCTACCAACTTCATCGCCTGCGTGACGATCTCGGCATGAATGTACGCGTGTTCGAGACGGGCACCGGCGTTGGCGGCACCTGGTACTGGAACCGCTATCCCGGCGCGCGTTTCGACAGCGAGAGTTATTCCTACGCCTATTCTTTCAGCCAGGAATTGCTGGACGAGTGGGACTGGACAGAGCATTTCTCGCCGCAACCCGAGACCGAGAAGTATCTGAACTATTTCGCGGACAAATTCGATCTGCGCCGCGACATCCAGTTCCAGAGCAAGGTGACGGCCTGCCACTACCAGGAAAAGACCCGGTCATGGACGGTTACTCTGAACGACGGCTCGGAGCACACTTGCCGCTTCTTGGTTACCGCTATCGGGCCATTGTCTGCGCCGACATTCCCGAAGATCGAGGGACGGGAAAGCTTCCGAGGCGAAGCCTATCACACCGGTCTCTGGCCCAAGCACGAGGTAACGTTCGAGGGCAAACGCGTTGCCGTCATCGGCACAGGCGCGACCGGCGTTCAGGCCATCACGGAGATCGCCAAGACCGCCAAGCACCTGACCGTGTTCCAACGCCGGCCGAATTGGTGCAAGCCCCTGCGCAACAAGCCCATCTCCAAGGAGGAGATGAAGGAACTGCGCGCCTGGTACCCGGAGATGTTCAGGCTGTGCCAGGAGACAGCCTCCTGCTTCCTGCACACGCCCGACATGCGCAACACCTTCGATCTGTCGCCGGAGGAGCGGGAGGCTTTCTGGGAGAAGCAATACCAGACGCCGGGATTCTCGATGTGGGTCGGCGGCTTCAAGGACATGATGACCGACCGGGCCGCAAACGACGAGGTCTCCAAGTTTGTGGCGCGAAAGATCCGGGAGCGCGTACGCGACCCCAAGGTGGCCGACCTGTTGATTCCGAAGGACCATGGCTTCGGTACGCGCCGGGTCCCGCAGGAGTCCGGCTATTACGAAATCTTCAACCAGCCGAACGTCGAACTGGTCAGCATCCTCGACGACCCAATCCAGCGTATTACCCCGACGGGTATAGAAATGGCGGACCGGGCCTTCGAGTTCGACATGATCGTCTATGCGACCGGCTTCGACGCGATCACCGGCAGTTTCGACCGGATCGACATTCGCGGCCTCGACGGGGAACGCCTTAAGGAAAAGTGGCGCCGCGCGCTCGAGACATTCCTCGGCATGCAGGTCGAGCATTTTCCGAACATGTTCATGATCGTCGGCCCCCACACCGCTCTGGGCAACATCCCGCGCTCGATTGAGTACGCGGTCGATTGGGTGACGGGCCTGATCCAGTTCATGCAGAAGCACTGCTACACTTATGCCGAGCCGACCCGTGCTGCGGTCGAGGATTGGACCGATTTCGTCATCCAGACGGGCGAAGGCCAGCTATCGAACGAAGTCGATAGCTGGATGACCGGCATCAATCAAAATGTTGAGGGCAAGCAGACCCGCATTATCGCCCGCTACAGCGGCAGTGCCCCTCTCTTCCGCGAAAAGGCGAACGGTGTCGCTGAAGGCGGATACCAAGAACTCGTGCTGGACTGACGGGAATCGGTCTTGAATGGGCTCCACATAAACCAACTGAGGTAGGAAGAAATGAACAACGATCTTTGCAAGAAACTCGGCATCGATTTTCCGCTTTTCGCGTTCACGCACTGCCGCGATGTCGTCGCCGAAGTAACGAACGCCGGCGGGTTTGGCGTGTTGGGCGCCGTTGGCCTGACGCCGGAAACGCTGGAAATTCAACTCAACTGGATTGACGAAAAGGTAAAAGGCAAACCCTATGGCGTCGATCTGCTGATTCCGGAGAGGATGGAGGACAAGGGGGCACAGACGACCGATGAGGAGTTGAAGGCCCGCATTCCGCCGGAGCACAAGAAATTCATCGACGACCTGATGCGCCGCCACCAGATCGACCCCTCCGACCTATGGGACGGCACCTACGACGACCGCGATTCGTCGAACATGCGCCCCGAAGGTGCCAAAAAGATGCTGGAGGTCGCCTTCCGGCACCCGATTAAGATGTTTGTCAATGCCCTGGGCGTGCCGCCAGCAGACATAATCGAGGAAGCCCACTCCCGCGGCATGCTCGTCGGCGCGCTCACAGGCTCCCGCCGCCATGCGATCAAGCATGCCGAGGCCGGCGTGGACGTCCTTGTGGCGGCTGGCGGCGAGGCCGGCGGCCATTGCGGCGAGATCGCCACGATCGTCCTGGTGCCGGAAGTGCTGGAGGCGATCAAGGACTATCCGAACATGCACGTGCTCGCCGCCGGCGGCATTTCCACGGGCCGGCAGATGGCAGCCTGCATGGCAATGGGCGCTTCGGGGGCGTGGTGCGGCTCGGTTTGGCTGACCACGACGGAAGCCGAGACCACCCCCACCGTCAAGGAAAAGATGCTGAAGGCGACGTCCGCCAATACGGTGCGCTCGCGCAGTCGGACCGGAAAACCGACCCGCCAGTTGCAATCGGCCTGGACTGACGCGTGGTACACGAAGGGCGCACCCGAGCCGCTGGAGATGCCGTTGCAGGGCATTCTTTCCCGCCCGGCCATGGTGAAGGTGGACAAACTGGCCGAAGGCGGACACGAGGGCGCGAAAGAGATCGCCTCTTACTTTGTCGGCCAGACCGTCGGCTTGATGAATCAAGAAAAATCCACCCGTTCGGTCGTCTACGAGTTCATGGAGGATTATGCCGAGGCGGTGGAGCGTCTTTCAAACACCGTCGCAGAGTAGCAAGGCCGCCCGGCCGTTACTCTCCGGGTATTGGTCCGGGCATTCTACCTTCCGCCACAGTGGTTGGTTTTTGCGCCGCCGCTGAGGCGGGTTCGTACCCTCGGCGAAAAACGACCCAACTTGCACCGCCAAAGATATGTTTCGTGGCGCAAGTTGGCAATCGCTCGCCGCTGCCCCGTTCGGGCCCGGCGGGTGACGCCCAGACCGCAGCACTCGTCCAGGATTGCGTGCGCCAGCGGTTTGTGCAGTTCCGGCGCCGGTTCGACCGCCTGCCGCCAGGCCCATCGGATGCGCGGTAGTGCGGGGTGTATTGCGGTTGAAGTGCAACACGGTGCTCAAGCAACACGGATTGTGCTGTCTTTGCCAAGTTCTGCGAGGCAAGCCTCGATTGGCGTCCTGTACCCGAGGCCTTTGCGCGGCGTGATGTTGAGTGTCAGGGCGATGTCCTGGCCGTCGTCGTGGGCGAGCTCTTCCGGGTCGATGCTTCATTGTTTTCGGCCGCCATCGGCGCAGCCGCCCGTTGCTGCTTTCCACCCCGCCCTTTTGGCATGAAGCGTAAGGGTCACAGAAGTAGGTGCCGCAGGCCGGCAGCGACCGCAGCAGGGTGTGCCGGGCGAACTCGCCGCCGTTGTCGAAGGTCATCGAGCCGCGCATGGGCACCGACAAGCGCTTGAACAGGGCCATCAAGACGGACACGGTTCCGGCTGCCGATTTGCCTGTCAGGCCGAGCCAGCAAAGCGACCCGGGTCTTGCGCTCGCAGACAACCAGGACCGGTTGCGAGCGCTTGCAGCCGGTCCTGCGGCATAACGTCACCACGCCGGCTTCGGCTTATGAGCCAGCGGAGATCGCGGGATGCGTGGCACGGGCGAAGGCGGCCGAAAACAATGAAGCATCTGGCTCTCGCAACAGGATTGCGATGACCACTGACGCATCGACAACCACTATTTCGGCAGTCCGTATTCGTTGTAAAACATTTTCGTCGATCTGGCGGTCGTCCAGAACCGGTAGCGCGGCGACCCGGTCCTAATATCTCCCGCATGCTTGGCTGCAAGCGCAGCGCGCAACGCCTCCTCCACCGATACGCCAGTCGCATCCGCAAATCCCTGAGCCACAAGCCCCAGGTCGGGATCGTCGATTGTCAAAGTCGTGGCGTACTGTCTCCCTCTGCCAACTCTTGCCACCCTTATAGCAATGCCGCGGCCAAGCTGCTACCGTCGCGCGTACGATCCGACCGAACCGACGCCTCATAAGAGCCCCCATGTTCCGCACCCTCCTCATCGCCAACCGTGGCGAGATCGCCTGTCGCATCGCCCGCACGGCCCACCGCATGGGCGTGCGTACCATCGCGGTCTATTCCGAAGCCGACCGCGACGCCCTGCATGTCCAGTCTTGCGACGAGGCGGTCTGCATCGGCCCGTCCAGTGTCCGCGATAGCTATCTGAATATTGAAAACATCGTCGCCGCCGCCGAACGCACCGGCGCCGAGGCGGTGCATCCCGGCTATGGCTTTCTCTCGGAGAACGCGGCCTTCGCCCAGGCCGTGCTGGATGCCGGCCTGATCTGGGTCGGCCCGCCACCCGCCGCCATCGAGGCCATGGGCTCCAAATCCGGCGCCAAGGCGCTGCTGGAGCCGGCGGGCGTGCCGATGGTGCCGGGCTATCACGGGGCCAACCAGGACCCGGATTTCCTCCAGGCCACGGCCGAGGAAATCGGCTTCCCCGTGCTGATCAAGGCGGTGGCTGGCGGCGGCGGCCGCGGCATGCGCATCGTCGAGCGCGCCGAGGATTTCGCCAAGCTGCTGGAGACTGCCCAGCGCGAGGCCCTTGGCGCCTTCGGCGACCCCGCCGTGCTGCTGGAGAAGTACCTGCAACGCCCCCGCCATGTGGAGGTGCAGGTGTTTGCGGACTCCACCGGCCAGGTCGTCCATCTGTTCGAGCGTGACTGCTCGATCCAGCGCCGCCACCAAAAGGTGGTGGAGGAGGCGCCCGCCCCCGGCATCAGCAGCGCCACCTCCGCCGCCATCGGCCAGGCGGCGGTAAGCGCGGCCAGCGCCATCGACTATGTCGGTGCCGGCACCTGCGAATTCCTGATGGACGCCGACGAAAACTTCTACTTCATCGAGATGAACACCCGCCTGCAGGTGGAACATCCGGTGACCGAATGGATCACCGGCACCGACCTGGTCGAATGGCAATTGCGCGTCGCCGCTGGCGAGCCACTGCCGCTTAGCCAGAACGATATCCGCCTCTCCGGCCATGCCATCGAGGTCCGGCTCTATGCAGAGGATCCGGCACGCGGCTTCCTGCCGCAGACCGGCACGCTGGAGGTGTTGCAGTTTCCGGAGCACCACGGCTTCGTGCGCGTCGACAGCGGCGTCGTCGAGGGCGACGAGGTCTCGCCCCATTACGACCCGATGATCGCCAAGCTGGTGGTGCGTGGCGAAAACCGGGCCCAGGCGGTGGCGCGGCTGCGCTCCGCCCTGGCAGACACCAAAATTGCCGGAGTGACCACCAACCGCGCCTTCCTGCATGCCGTCGCCCGCCATCCGGCCTTTGCCGACGGCGACGTACACACCCATTTTATCGAGCAGCACAGCGCCGACCTGTACGTCACCCCGCCGGCCCCCACGGACGAAGTGGTGGCCGCGGCGGTCCTGGCCCTGCTGGACCAGCGCCGCGCGGCAGCGGAGGCAAGAGCCGCGCGGGCCGCCGACCCGCACTCACCCTGGAACAGCACCTATGGCTGGCGCCTGAACGAGCGCGCTCACGAGACCATGGAATTGGACTGGGGGGAGGAGCGCTACGCCATCGAAGTCGCCTATATCGGCAACGAGTATCACATGACCCTGCCGACCTCCCCTGCCCATACCCGCGTGGTGCACCGCGAGCCGGGCCGCATGGGCGTGGAGATCGCCGGACGGCGCTTCAATGTCGGTGTCCATGCCGAGGCGGACCACGTGACCGTGATGGCTCGCCGCGGCACTTACCGCTTTGCCGTGCACGATCCCGGCACGGCCGCGCTGGGGCAGGATACCAGCGGCGGCAAGCTCACGGCTCCAATGCCGGGCAAGGTCACCAAGGTGCATGTGGAGGCGGGGGCCAAGGTCAAGAAAGGCGCCCCGCTGCTGACCCTGGAAGCCATGAAGATGGAGCACACGCTCAGCGCCCCGGCGGACGGCACCGTCACCATGCTCCGCTGCGGTCAGGGCGACCAGGTGGAGGAAGGCGTGGAACTGGTGGCGTTCGAGGCGGGGTAGCTCCGGCATCTTGGAGCGCCAGACCGAAGCCGGCGCCCGGCAAGCGCCGGATCAGCTGCCCCGTACCGCCTTGATCCGTGCGTCGTCGTATCCCAGCATTTCGCGCAGCACTCCCTCCGTGTCTTCGCCATGCAGGGGCACGCGGCCGGGTTTGCGCGCGGGGGTGGCGGAGAGGCGGAGGGGCGACCAGACGACGTCCTGGGAGGAGCCAGCATATTCGGCCGGCTGCAGCATGTCGCGGCCCGCGGCTTCGGGGGAGGCGACGGCTTCTTTCGGGCTGCGCACGGCGCCGGCCGGCACGCCGGCTTCGCGCAGGCGGTCGACCCATTCTTCCCGCGGGCGGGTCTTGAGCACGGCGATCACCTCGGTCTCCAGCGCCTCGCGGTTGGCCAGCCGGTCGTGGATGGTGGCGTAGCGGGGGTCGGCGGCCAGGTCCGGGCGTTGCAGGGCTTCGCAAAAGCGTTGGTACTGGCGGTCGTTGCCGACGACGATCATGATCTGGCCGTCGGCGCAGTCATAGGTGCCGAGCGGGGTCAGCACCACCGAGCCGTTGCCGAGCCGCGGGATATCCTCGCCCACCATCAGCGGGTACATGGCGGCATAGCCGGTGGCGGCCAGCATGGAGTCGAACAGCGACACATCCACATGCTGACCCTCGCCGGTGCGATGGCGGGCCTCCAGCGCGGCCATCAGCGCCATGCCGGCATGCAGGCTGGCAAAGGTGTCGGCGACGGAGCCGCCGGCCTTTTGCGGCTCGATGGATTCCGGCCCCGTCAGGTACATCAGGCCGGTTTCCGCCTGGGCGATCGGGTCGTAACCAGCCACCAGGCGGAAGGGCGAGGAGTGGCCGTAGCCGGAGATTGAACAGTAAATCAGGCGCGGGTTCAGGTCTTTCAGGTCGTCATAGGCGAGGCCGTATTTGGCCATCACGTCGGGCCGGAAATTCTCCACCAGAATGTCGGCCTTGGCGGCGAGTTCGCGACAGGCCTGGCGTCCGGCCTCGCTGGCGAGGTCGACCAGCACGCTTTTCTTGTTGCGGTTCAGGCCCAGGAAATAGGGGGCGTCGCCCTGCCAGTCCGCCGGTCGGTAATGGCGGAAATCGTCACCGCCGCGGGGGTCCTCGATCTTGATGATGTCGGCACCCAAATCGCCCAGCATCTGGGTCAGGTAGGGGCCGGCGATAACGCGGGTGAAGTCGAGCACCAGCAGGCCGTCGAGCGGCGGCGCAGAAGGGTTGGGCATGGGGCGGTTTCCTTGGGATACGGATGGCGTGTTCATCGTTGGCAGGAAGTCTACACGCATCGGCCGCCAGAACAATGCCGGCGCCGGCCGCATGGGCCGGGCGACAAAAACCATACGCAGGTGCTGCCAATAGTGCTAGTCAGAACGGACCTTGCACGGGGATCATAAGGGTGATCGGGACTATGACAGGCTCATCCGCGCTGCGTTGGCTGGAGCGCAAACTGTTCGATGCGGTCCAGGCGGTGCCGCCCCTGGCCGCCCACGTCAACCGCATCCTGATCGACCGGACGGTGAAGAACGCCCGCTCGCGGCCGCACCCGTGGAGCACGGTCCAGCCCTATACCAGTTGGACGGGCCTGACCGACCGTACCTGGAGCGGCCGGCACCTGCCGGCCAAGCCGCCCGTGGGCGAGCTGCCGCCGGTAGAGGCCGTGGCGACGCTGTTCGCCCGGCCGGAGGGACGGCCCGCCGACCTGGACGGCAAATCCACCTGTCTGTTCCCGGCCTTTGCGCAATACCTGACAGACGGCTTCATCCGCACCCTGACCGAACCGCTTGCCACCCGCCTCCACGGGGACGGCGTGCCGGACGATGAGTTGTTCAAGCGCACGACCTCCAATCACCACATCGACCTTTGCCCGCTCTATGGCCGCACGCGGCCGCAAACCGCCGCTCTGCGCCGCAACAGCGAAACGCCGGGCGAGCGCGGCCGGCTGCAGTCGCAGACGATCGACGGAGAGGAGTATGCGCCTTTCCTTTACCGTGACGGGGCGCTCGACCCGCAGTTCGCGGTGCTCGACCCGGTGCTGGGCACGAGCGACTCGCTGCCGGAGGCGAAGCGCGCCACCCTGTTCGCCTTTGGCGGCGACCGCGTCAATTCCGTACCGCAGGTGGCGATGATCAACACGCTGCTGCTGCGCGAGCACAACCGCCTGGCAGGCGAGATCGAACGGCGGAACCCCGACTGGGACGACACCCGCGTGTTCGAGACGGCGCGCAATGTGGTGATCGTGCTGTTCATCAAGCTTGTGGTGGAGGAGTATATCAATCACATCTCGCCCAAGAATTTCAACATCCGCGCCGACCCGCGCGCGGCCTGGCATGCGGTCTGGAACAAGCCGAACTGCATCACGACGGAGTTCAGCCTGCTCTATCGCTGGCACGCGCTGATCCCGGATGAAATCCGCTGGGGCGGCGAAACCCTGCCGGTGGGGCAAACCTTCCTCGACCAGAGCGTGCTGTTGCGGGGCGGGCTGCTGGCGGCATTCCGCGATATCAGCGCGACGCCGGCCACGCGCCTCGGCCTGTTCAACACGACGAAGCGGCTGGTGCATGTGGAGGAACGCTCGATCCGGCAGGGCCGGGCCTGCCAGCTCGCCACCTACAGCGACTATCGGCACTATGTCGGCCTGAAGCGCCCCCAGCGCTTCGAGGACGTGACCGGCGATGCGGAGGCCGCGCGCCGGCTGCGGGAGGCCTATGGCAGCGTCGACAGGATCGAGTTTTTCGTCGGCTTGTTTGCGGAGGATCGTGAGGTCAACTCGCCGCTACCGCCCTTGATCCTGCGCTTCGTCGCCATCGACGCCTTCAGCCAGGCGCTGACCAACCCGCTGCTCTCCGAGCACGTGTTCAAGCCGGAAACTTTCAGCCAATACGGCTGGGAGACGATCCAGACGACCGCCACGCTCCGCGATATTCTGGCGCGCAACATTCCGGGCGAGATCGGCGACACCTTCGTGGGGATGACCTTGCCGGACTGGGAGTATGTGTAGGGGGGGGCATTGTGCCGGGGCCGTGCGGGGCCCGATGTCCGCCCCGGCTTGCCGTTCCCAAAGTGAATTCGTCGTTGCGAGGAGCCATCGGACGGCGAAGCGATCCAGCTATGACCCTGGGTCGTAGCGCAGTCCCCTGGATTGCGCCGGCTTCGCCTCGCAATCGGGCACGGGATGCAAGCCGGGGGCTTTACGACCCCAGCACCACCGCCCCCTTCGCCGCCAGCGCGTCGATCTCCTCCGCCGCATAGCCGGCTTCCCGCATCACCTCGCGGGTGTGTTCGCCAACGCCCGGGGCCTGGCGTTGCAGGCCCAGGTCGTGGTCGCCCATTTCGATGGGCAGGCGCGGCAGCTTGGTCCAGTCGCCGTTCGGAAGCTGGATCGGCAGCAGTCCGCCGCCGGCGGCGGCCAGTTGCGGGTCGTCGAACAGGTCGTCGGTGGTGGCGACCGGCGCGAACGGGATGCCGATGCGCTCGGCAATCGCCACGATCTCCGCCATCGGAAAGCGCTTGACCACGTCCGCCACCAGCGGCAGCAGGGTCGGGCGTTCGGCGACGCGGGCCTCGTTCGAGGCATAGCGCGGGTCGGCGAGCAGATCCTGCCGGCCGAACTCCTCGCAGAAACGGCGCCAGTGGTTGTCGGAGGTCAGGCCGATGAAAACCTGATCGCCATCGGCGGTATCGAACGGCTCGTAGACCGCCCAGGCGCCCTCGCGCGCCGGCATTGGCGGCACCGGGCGTTTGGTGATGGCCTGGCCGGCCATGTGCTGGGTCATGAGCCAGGCGGTGCTCTCGAACAGCGCGCTTTTCAGGTATTGGCCCTTGCCGGTGCGCTTGCGCTCCTCCAGCGCCGCCAGCGCACCGACCGCGGCCATGGTGCCGCCCATCATGTCGATCACGCTGGCGCCGGCCCGCAGCGGTCGGCCCGGCGGACCGGTCATATAGGCGAGCCCGCCCATGAACTGCACCACCTCGTCAAGCGCCGGCCGGTGCTCGTAGGGGCCGGAGAGAAAGCCTTTCAGCGCCCCGTAGATCAGGCCCTCGTTCAGGTGCTTCACCTGCTCCCAGCCGCAACCGAGCCGCTCCATCGTGCCGGGGCCGTAATTCTCGAACAGCATGTCGGCCTGGCCGATTAGCCTATGCGCGACGGCGCGGCCCTCGTCGCTTTTCAGGTCGAGGGCGATGCCGCGCTTGTTGCGGTTGAAGCTGACGAAAAAGCCGGAGGCAAAGCCCGGCAGGCGGCGGGTCTTGTCGCCGGCGGGCGCGGGCTCCACCTTGATCACATCGGCACCCAGGTCGGCCAGGATGACGCCGGCCGTCGGGCCCATGATGGTGTGGCAAAACTCCAGCACGCGAATGCCGGCCAGGGGGAGTGCAGCAGCGGTCATAGTCTCAACCGGTCCGGAAGGGGGATCAGCGGCGGGCGAGGGCGGCCAGGTGCGGGGCGAATTCCGCCAGAACCCGCTCATAGACCGGACGCTTAAAATCCACAATGCTTCCCAGCACCTCGTCCGGCTCGGCCCAGCGCCAGGCGGAAAATTCCTGGTGGTGGGTGCGCAGGTCGATGTCGGCTTCGGCGCCGGTAAACCGCATCAGGAACCAGCGTTGCTCCTGGCCGCGGTACCGCCCGCGCAAAGCCCGCCCCGACACCGCCGGCGGCAGGTCGTAGCGGAACCAGTGGGCGCTTTCCACCAGGATGTCGGCCCGGGTAATGCCGGTTTCCTCCTGCAACTCCCGCCTGGCGGCGGCGGCCGGGGTTTCGCCCGGATCGATGCCGCCCTGGGGCATCTGCCAACTGTCCTCGCTGCCCATGCGGCGGCCGAGGAACAGCAGGCCGTCGCCATTGGCCAGCGCAATGCCGACGCAAGGTCGGTAAGGCAACGCGCGCGGGGCGTGTTTCCCGGCCATCAGCCGGCCCTGCGGCTGTTGAACAGTACCAGACCGCGCAGCAGGTCGAGCGCGCGGGAAAGCTGGTAGTCGACCGGCGCGGCCACGGGCTTGTTGCTGGCCGTATCGCCGTCCTCTACCGCCGGTGCGTTGTCGTTGGCGGGCGGAGCGGTTTCGGCGCCTGCTTCGCCATTGGCGAGAGCGCCGGGCAGGTCTGCCTCGCGACGGCGGGCGGAGACGTCGATGGCTTCGACCTTGGCCGGCTGCACCTCGATATCCGGCACAATTCCCTTGGCCTGGATCGACGTGCCCGACGGCGTGTAATAGCGCGCCGTGGTCAGGCGGATGGCGCCGTGGCCGGGAATAGGCTGGATGGTCTGGACCGAGCCCTTGCCGAACGAGGTCGTGCCCATGACCAGGGCGCGGCGGTGGTCCTGCAACGCGCCCGCGACGATCTCGGAGGCAGAGGCGGAGCCGCCATTGATCAGCACCACCATGGGCAGGCCGTCGGTGATATCGCCCGGGCTGGCGTTGAAGCGCTGAGCACCGTCCTTTTCCCGGCCCCGGGTGGAGACGATCTCGCCCTGGTCGAGGAAGGCATCCGAGACCGCAATGGCTTGGTCCAGCAGGCCGCCCGGGTTGTTGCGGAGGTCGAGCACCACGCCGGAAAGCTTGCCGCCCGGCGCCTCTTCCATCAGGTCGCGCAGGGCCTTGGCCAGGCCGCTTTCGGTCTGCTGGCTGAAAGTGGTGATGCGCACATAGCCGATATCCCCCTCCAGGCGCGACCGAACCGAGCGGATCTTGATAACGGCGCGGGTGATGGTGACGTCGAAGGGCTGCTCCTCGCCACGGCGGACAGTGATGCGGATATCCGTATCGGGCTTGCCGCGCATTCTCTCCACGGTTTCCGCCAGCGTCAGGCCAACCACCGGCTTGCCGTCCAGATGGCTGATGAAGTCGCCCGGTTGCAGGCCGGCCCGGTGGGCGGGCGTGTCGTCAATGGGCGAAACCACCTTCACCAGGCCGTTTTCCATGGTGACTTCGATGCCAAGGCCACCGAACTCGCCCTTGGTCTGGACCTGCATATCCTTGAAATTTTTCGCATTCAGATAACTGGAATGCGGGTCGAGCGAGGACAGCATGCCGTTGATGGCGGCCTCGATCAGTTCTTCGTCCGACACCTCCTCCACATAGTCGGCCCGCACACGTTCGAACACATCGCCGAACAGGTTCAGCGAGCGGTAGGTCTCGGACGTGTTGCTGGCGGCTGCCGGGGGCGGGTCGATCAGCGGGGCGGTAGCGAGAGCCAGAGCGAAACCGGCCCCAACCAGGCCCAGTGCCAAAAAAGCGGTGCGCCGCATTATATGAAACTCCTCGAAGCGCAGTCAGCTAGCTGCGCCCAGCGGTAAACCATTGCAGCGGATCGACCGGCCGACCGTTCCGCCTGATCTCTATATAGAGCGAACCATGTGTTGCAACACGCCCTACCGGCTCGCCAGCCAGAACCCATTGATCGGTTGCGGCGTTCAGGCGCGAAAATCCGGTCAGAACCGAATGGAAACCGCCACCGTGATCGACGATCAACACTAGGCCATAGTTCTGGAACGCGCCAGCATAGCGAACGCGGCCATCCGCCGGCGCCAGCACCGGCGAGCCGGGTGCGGTGCTGAGGCTGATGCCTTCGCTGAACGCGTCCTTGCCCTCGCCGAAGCGGCGCACCACCTGGCCGGTGACCGGCAGCAGCAGGCCGCCACGGGTTGGCTCCAGCCCGACCAGGCTGAGCGGCGGCGGCGGCTCGTGCGGCAGCGTGGCGCCGGCGCGGGCCGCGATGGCGGCGCGGCGCTGGCGTTCGGCCGCGATGGCGGCATTGCGGGCGCTGCGGGCATCGTCGAGGCGGGCGATTAACTCGCGCAGGTCGTCGGCGCTCTTCGCCTGGCGGTTGGCGGCGGCCGCGGCCAGTTGCGCCTCCCGCTGCCGGCTGGCGAGGACAGCGTTCTTGCGCTGCACCAACTGTTCCGCATCGGCCAGCCGCCGTTCCAGCGCAGCCTTGGCGTCGACCAGGGCGGCCTGGGCGGCGGCGACATCGGTGGCGGCCTTGCGGATCGCGGCCAGATCCCGGCGCAACAGCTCGGCCCGGCCCTGCAACCGGGGGATCAAGCCCCGCAGGACAAAGGCGCTGCGCAGCCGCTCGACCGTGCCAGCATCCTGGATCAGCGCACCGGCCGGCGGCACGGCGGCCAGCCGTACCAGGGCCGAGACCGAGGCCCCCACCTGGCTGCGCCGCGCCTGCCAGGCGTCGAGGGTGGCCCGCTGGCGTTGCTGCAGGGTTTCCAACGCGCCGGCGCGTTGGCGGATGATGTGCTCGTGCTGGCGCAGGTCGTCTGCCGCGTTCTTGACCGCAGCCTGCATTGCGGTGACCTCCGCACCGATAGCGGTTGCGGCGGCAGACGAGGCGCTCTTGTCCGTCTCCGCCTGCCGGAGGCGTCGTTCGGCATCCCGCAATTGCCGCTCAATCGCCTCCCGTTCCGGGTCGGAGGCTGCGAAAGCCGGCGACAGGCTCAGGGGCAGTGCGATGGCGAACAGGACCAGCGCGGCGGCGAGCGGGGCAAGGCGGAGGCGGCGGAGGCGGGGCATGCCGGCTTAATCCCGATGATACGGGTGGCCGGCCAGGATCTGCTGGGCGCGGTAAAGCTGTTCCGCCAACATCACACGTACCACCATATGCGGCCAGGTTGCCCGGCCGAAGCGTAGGGTTTTCGTCGCGCGCTGCCGCACGCTTTCGTCCAGGCCGTCCGCGCCGCCAATCGCAAATCCGCAGGCCGTATGGCCCTGGTCGCGCCATTCGCCCAACAGGTCGGCGAAAGCCTGGCTGGAAATGTCGTCGCCGCGTTCGTCCAATGCGATGATCGGACCAGATTCGGGCAGGGCTTGCAAAAGCAATCCCGCCTCCGCCGCCTTCAATTTGGTCGCGGGAAGATTGCCGCGCGCCTGCACCTCCCGCACCTCGGCCGGCAAGGCGGTCATGCGGCCCAGATAAGTGTCCAGCAGCGAACGGGCCGGGCCGGCGCGCATGCGGCCGACCGCGGCGATGACAATGCGCATGCCGGCCCCTTTCCGCGGCAGGGCGTCAGGAAATGGCCGAGCCCGGCGTGGCCTTGGCGGCGGATGCGGTCCACATCGCTTCGATGTTATAGAACTCGCGCACTTCCGGCCGGAACAGATGGACGAGCACGTCGCCGGTGTCGATCAGCACCCAGTCACCCTGGTTCAGGCCCTCGATCTTGGGCGCGCCGGCGGTGGCCTTGACGGCGCGGGCGACATAGTCGGCCAGCGCCTGCACCTGCCGCTGCGAGCGGCCGCTGGCAACCACCATATAGTCGGCCATCGGGCTCTTGCCGGCCAGGTCGACGGTGACGATATCCTCCCCCTTGTGCTCGTCGAGCACGGACAGGATCAGGTCGAGAAGCCGGTCGGCGGCAGGATCTTTCACTTTGGGCTTCCTTGCGCGTTGGGCGGAGAGGAAGTCAACGGCAGGACTCGCAGTCGGGCGACTGGGAGGCTCTAGGTCGGGGATGATCGGTTGGGTCCTCCGGTGAGGGCTGGAAACCGGCCGGCACGGCGCAGTGCCGTCGCGGACGCGGAATGCAGCCGAATGGGGAAAAACGCCCAGGCGGGCGGCTCACTGCGGGCCAACTGACCCGCCGCCTCGAGTGGGATTCGATCGCGCGCATAGCGCTGTGCGGCTTTGCCTAACATTGCGCGCATAGAATAGGTGGGCCGGCCCCAAACTGCAATCGGAACCGTTTCGGCAATCGCCTGCCAGTTTGCCCAGCGCGGCAGTTGGATCAGATTGTCCGCCCCCATCAGCCAGACGAACCGCGTGCCGGGAAAGGCCTGGCGGAGCGCCCGCAGCGTGTCGATGGTGTAGCGGGTGCCAAGCTGCGATTCGAGGTCGCTGGGCGCGATGCGCGGATGCCGGGCCTCGGCCACCGCGGAGGCGAAGCGATCTGCAAACGGCGCCATCTCGGCACTGGATTTCAGCGGGTTCTGGGGCGAGACCAGCCACCAGACCGCATCCAGCCCCAGATATTGCAGCGCCAGCCGCGAGACATGCGAATGCCCCTCGTGGGCCGGATTGAACGAGCCGCCGAGTAGGCCGATGCGGCCCCCATCCGGACGGCCGAGGCCATGCAGCAATGGCGGGCGGGCGGTGGAGAGGCTCAACCGGGCATCCTTCAGGGCCGAATCTCGCCGTGGCCACGCACCACGTATTTGTAACTGGTGAGCTGGTCGGCGCCAACCGGCCCGCGGGCGTGGAAGCGGTCGGTGGAGATGCCGATTTCCCCGCCGAATCCGAACTCGCCGCCATCGGCGAACTGGGTGGACGCGTTGTGGAGGACGATGGCGCTGTCCACCTCCGCCAAAAAACGCTCTGCGGTGGCCGCATTGCCGGTGATGATCGAATCGGTATGGTGCGAGCCGTAGGTGTTGATGTGATCCATCGCGCCATCGACGCCATCGACAACACGGACGGCGATGATCGCGTCCAGGTATTCCGTGCGCCAATCGCTTTCGACCGCTGGGGTGACGCGCGGATCGGCAGTCCGGGCCGCCTCATCGCCGCGGACAGCGCAACCGGCGTCGATCAAGGCGGCGATCAGGGGCTTCAGATGCGTGCCGGCTGCGCGCCGGTCTACCAGCAGCGTTTCGGCGGCACCGCAGATGCCCGTCCGGCGCATCTTGGCGTTGACGGTGATGGCACAAGCCATCTCCAAGTCGGCAGCACCGTCGATATAAAGATGGCAGAGTCCTTCCAGATGGCCGATCACCGGCATGCGCGCTTCGCCGAAGACGCGCTCGGTCAGGCTGGCGCCGCCGCGGGGTACGATGACGTCAATCAGGCCGCGGGCGCGCAGCATGGCGCCAACGGCGGCACGGTCGCGCGACGGGATGCGCTGCACCGCGTCTTGCGGCAGGCCGGCGGCGGCGAGGCCGTCTTGCAGGCACCGCACCAGCAGGCCGGAGGTCTCGAAACTGTCGGAGCCGCCGCGCAGCACCGCCGCGTTGCCGGCCTTGACGCAAAGACCGCCGGCATCCGCCGTGACGTTCGGGCGGCTCTCGTAAATCACGCCGATCACCCCCAGGGGCACGCGGACGCGGCTGATGCGGAGGCCATTCGCCGGCGTCCAGTTCTGATCGGCCATACCGACCGGATCCGGCCGGTCGGCGACGGTGTCGAGGCCGCTGGCAATGCCTTCGATCCGCTCCGGCGTCAGGCGCAGCCGGTCGAGGAAGGCTGCGGAAATGCCATTCGTCTCCGCCCGCGCGCAGTCGCCGGCATTGGCGTCGAGCAGCGCGTTGGCAGCGCTCCGCACCCGTTCCGCCGCCGCATGCAGGCCCTGGGTCTTGGCGGCCGCGCTGGCCTTGCCCAAGGCGGCCGTGGCAGCGCGCGCCCGGGCGCCGATATCCGCGACCAGCAGGTCCGCGTCCGCTTCGCTCATGGGGGGCTGGCCGCTCATGATGCCTCCTGTTGATCGGGTTTGGCCGGTGGCGCCGTCAGCAGGGCCGGGGCGGTCACCGCCAGATCGTCGCGATGGACCATCTCCTGCCGGCCACGATAGCCAAGCAAGGACTGGAACACAGTGCTTTTGTGGCCGGCGATGCGGCGCGCATCCTCGCTGTCGTAGGCAACCAGGCCGCGAGCGAGTTCGCGCCCCTCCAGATCGGCGACCACAACGGCATCGCCGCGCTCGAAGGCCTCCTCCACCGCCCGGACGCCGGCGGGCAGCAGCGAGCGGCCTTTGGCCAGCGCCGCCATGGCGCCGGCGTCGATCCGCAGCCGGCCTTTCGGGCGCAGACTGCCGGCAATCCACTGCTTGTAGGCGGTCAGCGGCGAGGTTGCGGTCTCGAACCAGGTGCAGCGTGCAGTGCCGTCGATCAGGGCCTGCAGCGCGTGGTCGGCATGACCGCTGGCGATGAGCATGTGACAGCCGGCGCCGAGCGCGATCCTGGCGGCGGCCAGCTTGGTCACCATGCCGCCGGACCCGTCCTCGCCCGGCTTGCCGGCCATGGCTTCGACGCGGGCATCGATGCCCTTCAGGTGCGGCAGGAACTCCGCATTGGGGTCGCGGCGCGGGTCGCCGGTGTAAAGGCCATCAATGTCGGAGAGCAGCACCAGCACGTCGGCCTCGATCATCTGGGCGATGCGGGCGGCGAGCCGGTCGTTGTCGCCGAACTTGATCTCGTCGGTCGCAACCGTGTCGTTCTCGTTGATCACCGGCACCGCCCGGTGCTTCAGCAGCGTGGCGAGCGTGTTGCGCGCGTTCAGATAGCGCCGCCGCTCCTCCGTATCCGAAAGAGTGATCAGCACCTGCGCCACCGGGATGCCATGGGCGCCGAGCGCGGTCTCGTAGGCATGGGCGAGGCGGATCTGTCCGGCGGCGGCGGCGGCCTGGCTTTCCTCCAGCTTCAGCATCCCCTTGGGCAGGTGGAGCGAGCGGCGCCCCAGCGCGATGGCGCCGGACGAAACCACCACCACCTCCTGCCCGCGGGCCCGCATGCCGGCAATGTCGGCGGCCAGGGCGGCCAGCCAGTCCTGCCGGGGCTGGCCGGCCGCGCTGTCCACCAGCAGGGCAGAGCCGATCTTGACCACCACCCGCCGCGCTTTGAGCAGGGGCAGGGTCATGGCGCGAACGGTTCGGGCTCGACCTCGGCCGCGCGCCGTTCCGCCACGTGCTGCATCAGCCGGTCGCAAAGCTCCTCGACGCCGACGCCGCTAACGCCGGAGATCAGGCAGATATCTTCCGGATCGCAGCCGGCAGCCTCCGCCAGATAGTCCCGTTGCAGGGCAATCTCGTCTGCATCCATGGCGTCGGTCTTGTTCAGGGCCAACCACTCGGTCTTGGTTTCCAGGTCGGCGCCATAGGCTTCGAGTTCGTCCCGCACGGTGCGGTAGGCCTCCGCCACATCCTGGCCCAGGGAGCCATCGACCAGATGCACCAGCAGGTCGCACCGCTCGACATGGCCGAGGAAACGGGTGCCGAGCCCGGCGCCTTCGCTGGCGCCCTCGATCAGGCCGGGAATGTCGGCCAGCACCAGCGTGTCCTCGCCGCGGCGGACCACGCCCAGATTCGGATGCAGGGTGGTAAAGGGATAGGCCGCGACTTTCGGCTTGGCCCGGCTGGTGGCGGCCAGAAAGGTGGACTTGCCGGCGTTCGGCAGGCCGATCAGGCCCACGTCGGCGATCAGCTTCAGCCGGAGCCAGATCCACATCTCCTCGCCCGGCCAGCCGGGATCGGCGCGGCGCGGCGCCTGGTTCGTCGCGGTCTTGTAGTGCATGTTGCCAAAGCCGCCGTCGCCGCCTTTCAGCAGCACGAGGCTTTGGCCCGCCTCGGTCAGGTCGGCCAGCACGTGCTCTGCGGTTTCGTCGAGAATTTGCGTGCCGGGCGGCACTTTCAGCACCACGTCATCGCCGCGCGCGCCGGTACGCTGGCGCCCCATGCCATGGGTGCCGCGCTTGGCCTTGTGATGCTGCCGGTAGCGGTAGTCGATCAGCGTGTTCAGATTGTCGACGCACTCGAAAATCACGTCGCCGCCACGGCCGCCATTGCCGCCGTCGGGCCCGCCGAATTCGATGAACTTCTCGCGCCGGAAGCTGACGCAGCCGGGACCGCCGTCACCGCTTTTGACAAAAATCTTCGCTTCGTCGAGGAAGCGCATGGCAACGGTGCTTTCCGAGGGCGGGGGCCGTCTGGCAGCCCCCTAAAAGGCGCCTGCCTAGTCGTCGCCGTCCACCGCCGCAGCCATTTCGGCACCGGTGGGCAGCACGCTGACGAACGCCCGGCCGCCGCGCTTGCGCGCAAAGGTGACCTGGCCTTCCGCCTTGGCGAACAGGGTGTGATCTTTGCCCATGCCGACATTGTCGCCGGGATGGAATTTCGTGCCGCGCTGGCGCACCAGGATATTCCCCGGGATCACCGCCTCGCCGCCGAACTTCTTGACGCCGAGGCGCCGGCCTTCACTGTCGCGGCCGTTGCGCGAGGAGCCGCCTGCTTTCTTGTGGGCCATGGCTCTGTCTCCTTCAAGAGAGATCGATTAAGGGTGCGACTAGCCGTTGATCGCCGTGATTTTCAGCACGGATTGCAACTGGCGATGGCCGTTCTTCGTGCGCGATTTTTGGCGACGGCGCTTCTTGAAGATGATGACCTTGTCGGCCCGGTTTTGGTCGACGATCTCGGCGGTGACGCTGGCACCGTCGACGGTGGGGGCGCCGACGCGGACACCGGCATCGCCGGAGAGCATCAGGACCTGGTCAAGCGTGACCGCGCTGCCGGCATCGCCTGGCAGGCGCTCAACGGTGATGACATCGTCTTTGGCGACGCGATACTGCTTGCCGCCGGTGCGAATGACTGCGTACATGTTCGAACAATTCCGTTCCGCTTCGCGCCTGGTTCTGGAATGGTCCCGGGCGCGGTTCGGTTAACCTGCGGGTTTGATCAGAGGGTTCGCCCTGAAAGCGAAGCGGGGATAATAGTGATCGTGGGCGATCTGTCAACCCTGCGGCGTTGCAGATTCAGGGCTCCGAACTCGGGTTAACGGGCTATCGCAGTTGCGGGCGTCGTGATTCTGTAGGTCTCCCGATTCGCAGGAGATCCGATATGACCCCGTCGCCGTTTGCAGAGAAGTCACGGCTGGCTGCGT
>Ga0206129_10001347_pt1 | contig 33536 bp, 27 predicted proteins | sample Helgoland_Spring_8_FD_148616 | JGI IMG/M metagenome (GOLD analysis project Ga0206129, IMG submission 148616) | Pelagic subsurface seawater microbial communities from Kabeltonne, Helgoland, North Sea - Helgoland_Spring_Bloom_20160502_2 | ecosystem: Environmental > Aquatic > Marine > Epipelagic ...
GGTAGACATTGCTTCTTCAATTTACCCACTCCCGACCGATTGTCGATCTTATGGGGGAAATTGGAAGATTGAATGAGCCGCGGGGCGGCGGATTGAATTTGGAATTTGGAATGAGGAATTTGGAATTCCAGCACGATGGGTTCACCAAGCCTGATAGGGGGCTCACGCCAAGACGCCAAGGCGCTAAGGGATTCGCTGAAAACAAAAAACCCCGCCGTGGGTCACGGCAAGGGTTTTTGAAGTTGAAGTGGAGAGTTTAAGTTGAAGTAGGGAGCCGCAACGCGGCTGTTCTTGGTTCCTCGTTCTTGGTTCTTGGTTGGCCGCTGCGCGGCTCATTCAATATTCACTATTCGCCATTCAAGCTCTGCGTCTGCGCAGAGCGAGGGCCAGGCCTCCAAGGCCGAGCAGGGCGGTGGAGGAGGGCTCGGGCACTGCGATAGAGAGCGCGTAAAGATCGGTGTTGTAGTTACCGTCTCCATAGGTGGCAGCGAGGTTTTGACCCAGTCCCCACTTCTCATCGAGATAGACTTCAACTCCTTTGCGATCAAAGTCACTGAGTGTGTCTTCGTAGATGATCACCTCGGCAATGTCACCCTCCCAGGAGCGGCTCCCCCCAAAGCCGCCGCCGCTATAGGTGGGCCGGTCGGCACCGATGGCGTAGCCGTCCTGTGCTGTCGGAGTGCTGTCTGTGCCGCTGTAGAGACTCATTTGCTCTATGGTGAGACCGGTGGTTCCGGCGGCACCATTGACGTAACGACTATCTAGTGAGGTTTCGACCCAAAGATTGTCGGTTGCGTTCTGGCCGGAAAAGTAGAGATTGCCGCCGCTCGAAGTGTTGTTACCACTGAGAAGCCCGTCAAAACCGTTGAATGTAGAGCTGTTGTATTGAGCGACAACGAAGGCACTGCCCGCGGTAAAGGAGTCGGCAATGGTGAAGTAGTCATTGCTGTCAAGACGAACGACGGCCAAGCCGTTCTGAGCATTGAGTACGACCTCGGAATCTGAGACATTGGTGGCGTCGTGATTGTTTGTCGTTGTCGCGACGAGAGCTTGGGAGTGAGAGATGTCTTCCCAGGTGGTGATGGCTCCTGCGGTGGTGAACTCGGATGCGTCGAGGCGCAGGCTCATGGATGCGGCATGGCTGCTCAGGCCGCTGGGGCGGCTGCAGTCATTTTGTGCAAAAATTTGATCACATCGTCTATTTGCAACGTGCTCTGTGCCCGCTACGCTGACCAACAGAAATCATGAAATCAAGTAACCCACTTTCCTCCTTTTTCTTCTCATGCACGCTGGCGCTCATCACACTGGCCCCACTGGCAGAGTCCGCCGACCAACAGCCACAGGAAGATGGCAAGCAGGCCAGCTCGACCAGTCTCGAGGCAGGCTTTGCCAACCCCGCACCCGAGTATGGCCCGCGAACCTGGTGGCACTGGCTCAATGACAATATCACCATCGATGGCATCACCAAGGACTTGGAAGCCATGAAAGAGTTGGGCTACAAGGGAGCTCATATGGTCAACCTACCACAAGGTGGTCCTCCGGAAACCCACGGCGATGATGTCTTCGGCACGCCACAGTGGTACAGCAAAGTGGACCACGCGGTGAAGGAGGCTGAACGCCTAGGGCTTGAGCTCAGTTTCGGAAGTTGTGTCGGCTGGGTCGCCGGTGGCCCATGGGTTCCTGCAGAGCTTTCCATGCAGGACATCGTCTGGCGCCATCACTTTGTGGAGGGGAATAACCAGACCCCTATCCAGCTTCCTCAGCCAACCAAGAACCGCGGATTTTATCGTGAGGTCGCAGTCCTTGCCTACCCCACCCTACCCGGCGAGGCACAAGCACTCTCCGCTTTGAATGTAAAGGTGAGCTCGGAGCTCGCGGGTATTGACTGGTCAGCTGCGGTCGATGGTAACCCAGACACCCACGTCGAGTTGCCACGCTGGAAGGCGGATGAGAAGAGCCGCACCTTGGTATTTGAGTTTGAAGAGCCCATCTCCGTTCGTTCGTTCAGCATACAGATGCAGGAAGACAGTTCGCACCGTCTTATTAAGCTTCATTCCAGCAAGGATGGAAAGCAATGGCAGTATCTAACAACCCATCATCGTTGGCGTAATCACTTTGACCCGGCCCGTGAAGAATTGATTGATGGCTTCGCAGAGCGCAAAGCACGTTTTGTCAAAATGGAGCTGATGGCGCCAAAACCGATGGTGGGCATGAAATTGTATGAGGTGAATTTCCTCTCGTCTCGTCTCAACCAGATCCATACCAAAGCCGGACGGCAGCGCACCCAGCCGACTATATCGAATCAAACACGGCAGGTCGTGCCAGCAGACCAGATTATCAACGCCAATCAAATCCTCGACCTCACCGATCACCTCAAGCCGGACGGCACACTGGCTTACACCTTGCCTGATGGCAAGTGGACGATCCTGCGCTTTGGACACACCACCAACGGCAATGAAATCCACCCAGCAGCCGCTCATAACAAGGGGCTAGAAACCGACAAGATGAGTGTCGAGGCGCTTCATTTCCATATGGAACAGGGAGTGGTCAAGAAGACCCTTGAGCGCATGGGCCCCCTCGCCGGCAAGGTGTTAACGGAGATGAATATCGACAGCTGGGAAGCTGGCTGCCAAACGTGGACGGCCAAATTTCCGGAGGAGTTCCAAGAGCGGCGCGGTTATGATATGCGCAAGTGGCTGCTAACACTGAGCGGCCGTTTTGTGGGAAGTGTGGACCAGACTGAGCGCTTTCTTTGGGATTATCGGCGCACGATAGGCGACTTGATTGCGTATAATTTCTACGGGGCTTTTCGAGAGTATATCGAGCCCTACGGCCTGAAGCTCTCAGCTGAAGCTCCGGGCATTGGCATCCCTATTCAATGTGACCAGATTCAGGTGCAAGGCCAGATGGACATTCCTCAGGGTGAATTCTGGCTGGGGCCGAAAAAAGACCCGCGCTTCCCCCAGTGGCCGGGTGGACAGGACAACACCAAGGAGGCCGCTGTGGCCGCCCACGTCTATGGCAAAAAGATCGTCTCCTGCGAGGCCTTTACCTCCTTTGGTCATCATGACGGATTCACCCAATATCCTTATACCCTGAAACCTGTGGGCGACCGCCAGTTCTGCAAGGGCATGAATGAGATTGTCTTTCACTGCTACGCGCACCAGCCCGATGACCGTGAGCCCGGTATGACGCTTGGACAGTTTGGTGTGCACATGCAGCGCAGTGTCACCTGGTGGGATCAGGCACGCGATTGGATCACCTACCTCAGGCGTTGTCAGTTCATGCTGCGCCAAGGACGCTTCTTTGCCGATGCCTGTTATTATTACGGCGAGGATGTGCCGGGCAGTGCATGGTACTTTGCCCCCGGTGCTCTGGACCCACGCAAGAGGATGCTGCCAGTTCTCCCTAAGGGTTATGACTACGATGTCTGTAACCGGGAAATCCTCGATAAGATGACTGTAATAGACGGCCAAGTCGCCTTGCCCAGTGGCATGCGCTATGCCTATCTCGTACTTCCAGAGCACGCCCGCTACACGCCAGCTGCATTGGAAAAGGTGTATGAGCTAGTGAGCGCCGGCGCGACAGTGATCGGGCCCCGCCCATCACGCTCGCCATCACTGAATAATTTCCCCAGTGCGGATCAAAAGATCCAGGAACTTGCGGCAAAAATCTGGCCACAAAAACCTGGAGCAGGTGAGCGCAAGGTAGGCAAAGGACGGCTCATCACCGGCAAGAGCTTTGAGCAGATCCTCGCAGCAGATGACCTGCAACCAGATTTTGTGGCCTCACTTCCTGGCCAAGAGACAGAGGAAGAGCAACAAAAGATCGCTGATGACTTCGCCATCTCCAAAAAACAAATCCGCTATATCCACCGCAAGGTTGAGGGCGGCGATGCATACTTTATCGCCAGCCAGTCAGGGGAGAACGAAGAGGCAACGTTACGCTTCCGCATCACCGGCAAAACCCCGGAGCTCTGGGACCCTTCCACCGGAGAGCGCACGACCCTCACGAACTACAGTGATGACGGCACGGCTATCACCCTCACGCTAAAGGTAGAGCCATACGGCTCACGCTTTATCTTGTTCCGTGAAGCAGCCAGCAAAAATGTCATTGGCCAACTTTCCAAGGACGGGCAGCCAATCAATCTGGATGGCAACGGTCATGAATTCACCGTTTGGGAAAACGGCAATTACGCAGCTGAATTTACCGACGGCCGCAAGGTGCAAGCAAGCGTCACCGATATCCCAGCACCGGAAACCGTGCCACAAGGCTGGATGGTCAGCTTCCAGAAAGAGCGTGGAGCCCCAGCAGGCCTGCATACTTTTGACAAACTGGTTTCATGGACAACTCGCCCGGAAGAGGGCATCAAGTATTTCTCCGGCACGGCCACCTATGAGAAGGGCATTAACATCAGCCAGGAAAGGCTCAAAGAAGGCCGGCGCGTTTACCTCGACCTCGGTCAGGTCAAGCATATCGCCGAGCTGTTTGTGAATGACAAACCTGTGGGCATTTTGTGGAAGCCGCCCTTCCGAGCGGACATCACCGATGTGGCCAAGCCGGGTGCTAACAAGGTGACCATTGAGATTACTAATGTCTGGAAAAACCGGCTGATCAAGGATGCCACACTTCCACAAGACCAGAGAGTCACCTGGTGCTTCTATCCCTTCTACCGCAACGAGCCCGATGCCCCACTGATGGAGTCAGGCCTACTAGGGCCGGTTCGCTTGCAAAATGCCACGAGGATTCCTCTTCGCTAAGGCGTCTGAGAGCATAGAAAAAAACCTAAAAAAAGCGGCCTGACTCATAAGTCAGACCGCTTTTTTGTGAGTAAAATAAAACGCTCTCTAATTACTTCTTAAGCGCGTCACGAATTTCCTCGAGCAGAACTTCCTGCTTCGGTGGTGATGCTGGAGCTGCTGCTTCCTTTTTCTCAAAGGCAGCAATAAACTTTTTCACCACAATGAAGACGACGAAAGCCAACATTACAAACGCGATGAAGTCATTGAGGAATTCGCCATAGGCGATGACCACTTCTTCAACCGCTGGGGTCACGACCTTGTCGCCCTCTTTGACTTCTGCCGAGCCTGCTTTGAGCACGTATTTCATATCGGCAAAATCAACATCACCGAGCAGTAGGCCAAGTGGCGGCATGACAACCTTTGCGACAAAGGTTTTTACTACAGTAGCGAATGCTCCACCGAGGATAAATCCTACGGCCATATCTACGAGGTTGCCCTTGAAGGCAAATTCCTTGAATTCTTTTAACATTGTTTATTTGGGTTGGTTGGGTTGGCAGGGGATGCGCTGCAGTTTGCAGCTTGGCTATTTATAACTGAAAAGGCGTAAGGTAACAACTCATTAACAAACCCTTACCACTCTCCTTCAGCCCTTTAAGACCGAATCCTAATTCATGGCCTGCTTCTTAACTTGCCACTTTTCATTCGCTTGATGGGCTTAGCGTAATCCCGCACTTGCCAGAGGCGGGAAATCTATTACATTGCCCAACTTACCTGCTTGTTATTATTCATCCAGCGCACCGCCCTACCAATCTATGTCCATCCTGATGCCTCTCTTTGTGATCTTTGTTGTTATTGTTATCTTTAACATCATCATTTTTGTCCACGAGCTCGGCCACTTCCTTGCCGCTCGCTGGCGTGGGCTTGCAGTCGAGCGTTTTCAGATCTGGTTCGGCAAACCCATCTGGAGCAAAACCTACAACGGTGTGCAATACGGTCTTGGCTGGATTCCCTTTGGTGGTTTTGTGGCATTACCACAAATGGCAACGATGGAAAAAATCGAGGGTGAAAACACCACCGATGCACCACTGCCCCCTGCCAAGCCTCTTGATAAAATCATCGTCGCATTCGCAGGTCCCCTTTTCTCCTTCATCTTAGCTATCATCACGGCTTTTGCTGTCTGGGGTGTGGGTAAGCCAAGCTACAAGATGAATAGTGTAACGGTAGGCTACATCATGCCAGACAAGCCGGCCGCCGAGGCCAAGCCAGCCTTCCAAGAGGGTGACAAGATTTTAGCCGTCAACGGTATCGAGGTGGACCGCTGGAGAGGCGACACGGACACAGGCATTAGTGAAAACATCATGCTCAGTGAGGGTCAGACCATTGAGTTCACCGTAAAGCGTGAAGGCTTATCAGAACCGATCATCGTCAAATCCGGCTATCACATCCCGGACACGGCTTGGTTTGACCGTAGGGCGATGCGCCAGGTTGGCATTATGATGGGCTACCGCACCTTGGTGGGAGAACTCATCGAGCACAGCCCAGCTCAACGTGCAGGACTGCAAGCGGGAGATGAAATCCTGACGATTAATGGCAAAAAGGCCCACACTTATCAGCACATCATTGACGCTGAGCTCTCTGGAGAACCCGCTGCCATCGTCATCCTGCGTGATGGCAAGCAGCAGACCTTCTCGATCACCGCCAGCAAGCCCATCAGCCCAGAAGGCAGTGAGCCGACCTTTGGCATCATGCAGGGGCCTGACCCTGAGCTGGTGACGTCCACCATCACCCACCCCACCGCGTGGGAGCAGATCGAGCACAGTGTTGGCATCATGTACACCACCATCACCAAGGTGGTCTCGAGCCAGTCTGATGTTGGCGTGCAGCACCTCGCCGGTCCTATCGGCATCGGCAAAGGTTATTACCAGATGCTCACTTCTCCCGATGGCTGGAAGATGGCGCTCAGCTTCACGGTGCTTTTTAATATCAACCTCGCCATTCTCAACATGCTTCCCTTCCCCGTGCTTGATGGAGGTCACATTACTTTATCCATCCTGGAGATCATTGCTCGCCGCCCTGTTCAGCCACGCGTGTTAGAATTCGTTCAAACCGCTTTTGTGCTAATGATCATGGGCCTGTTTCTCTTCATCACTTCGAAGGATGTTGGCTCATTTTTCACCAGTAGCGAGGAGGCCAAAACACCGGTCTTTGAGGAACCTGCGAAGTCAGGCGGCTAGCTTTAGCTCCACTTATTAGCTGAGCCCTGTCTGTCTGACCGCCTCATAAAGCACGATGCCCACCGTCGTTGCTAGGTTCAAGCTTCGCGTCGAGCCTGCTTGCATCGGAATGGTCAGACACTGCCCAGTATTGCTCTCCAGCATGCTTTCTGGGAGCCCTCTGGTCTCTGGGCCAAAGACGATATAATCGCCGTCCTTAAATTCAACGTCCCAATAGGCTTGGTCCGTTTTTGTGGTCAGTAAATAGACCCCGGCTTCTGCTGCCACCGAGTCCGTAAAGGCTTCCCAGTTTTCCCATAGACACAGATCGACATCTTTCCAGTAGTCGAGCCCCGCACGTTTCACCTGGCGGTCATCAATCGAAAAGCCCAAGGGCTTAATCAAATGCAGTCTTGCTCCCGTGGCCAAACATAACCTGCCTGCCGCACCAGTATTGTGCGGAATTTCAGGGTTCACCAAAACAACATTGAGCATGCTCATGGCATAACCCGATCATGCGCTAGCCCGCAACCGTAATCCTCTCCTTACGCGGGCGCCCAATAAGTTCGTATTTCTTATGCTGACAAGCGTGGGAAAAAATGGTAAGGATGTACTAATCTTTCCTGAATTTTCATTATGAAAAGAATCTTAATTGCTACATGTGTTGGTGCCGTTGTCGCGTTTTTATGGGGTTTTGCCTCATGGGAGTTACTCCCATGGCACCAGATGGGCACGTTTGAAGACGACGCCGCTCTCTCTCAAGCGATCAAAGAAAATACCCCGGAGCATGGAATCTATATGCTGCCCAGACGCGGGGCGCAGGGCCTCGATGCACAAGCCATCACTGAAGGACCACTAGTCTACGCTGTCATTCGCCCCGGCTCGCTCGATCAGCCTTGGCTACTCAGCAATCACTTGGTGCGGTCTTTTTTCATTCAGTTTCTCAGCTCTCTGATTCTCGCAACTACGGTTTATAAGATTAGGGCCACACGTTTTGTCTCTCGAGCATCGGTGGGAATTGTCATGGGTTTGTTTACAGGCGTGAGCTCGACACTTCCTTTTTGGAACTGGTTTGAGCTGCCAAACTCGCGTGTTTTAGTGCATATTCTGGATCCTTTTATCTGCTGGACGCTCGCTGGGCTCTGCATCGCAGCCCTACTCAAGCCTCCCGGGCCACGTAAAATATTCACCTAGAGCCCGTCACCGGCTCGTTATTATTTCGTGATTTTTATCTCTTTGAGTGCACGCTCTGGGCTTGCACCTCGCGGAAAGTGATAGCAAACTACGTCTGCCAATTCCCTACTCACATGGAAGACAGTCACGACATACCGCGCCACATTGCCATCATCATGGATGGGAATGGACGCTGGGCTAATGCACGCGGCCTACCACGTGTAGAAGGTCATCGCGCTGGCGCTAAGTCCGTAAGGTCGGCAGTAGAAACATGCCAGCAGCTTGGTGTAGAGTACCTCTACGCCTTTTCTTCTGAAAACTGGAAACGTCCAAAGAAAGAGGTCGATGCGCTGATGAATTTATTGGAGAAATTTCTGCGCGAAAAACTTCCCGATATGCTGAAGCAAAATGTTCGCTTCCACAGTATCGGCCGGCATGACCTACTCCCCGAGAAATGCCGCAGGCAGATTGAACAAGCTTCTGCTGATACGCAAAACAACACCGGACTCAATCTCATCCTCGCGCTCTCCTATGGGTCGCGTGAGGAAATTACCGATGCGGCGCGCGCCATCGCAATAAAAGCTGCAGCCGGCGAAATCGACCCAGCTGATATTGATAACGAGCTTTTTGCCAAACACCTTTACACCTCTCAATTCCCTGACCCTGACCTTCTCATTAGAACCTCCGGTGAACTTCGCATCTCCAATTTTCTGCTCTGGCAAATTTCGTACTCGGAAATTGTCATCAGCCCAAAAAACTGGCCTGACTTCAGGGATCCCGATCTCAGAGAAGCCGTTGAAGAGTATGCCCGCCGCCATCGTCGATTTGGAACTGTCTAAATTTGGCACCGTCTAATATTCCATTCCCTTACTTGTGCCCGAGACCTCAGCAGAGCAAACCATTCTCTTGGTTGATTCAGATATCGATTATCTAGAATGGGCTACCAAGCACCTCAATGCCGAAGGCCTGCGCATTTTACGATGTGACCACGCCGAGAAGGCCGCCAAGGTCTGTGATACCACCGATGTTGATCTTGTCATTGCAGACATTCCTCTGCAGCCCTTCGACGGCCTTGTCCTGCTGCGCAGAATTCGAGCTGCCCACCCAGGTATTTTAGTTATTCTCACAGACGGATTCCCCACCACCTCTCAGGTCATTGAGGCAACCCAGCAGGGCGCCCAAGATATCCTGAAAAAAGAAGCTCTTACCTTTGAGCTCAGACCCGTTGTGGAAAACGCCTTGCGCGAGCTCGATCAGCGACGAGCCGCGATCGATACAAAGTCGTCGCTTAATAACCCTCAGGGCAAAGTAAAAATCATCGGCAATTCGCGGGCACTTCAAGATGTCTTCAAAATTGTCGGTCGTGTCGCGAGGACTGATGCACCCGTGCTCGTATCGGGAGAGAGTGGCACCGGCAAGGAACTCGTTGCCAACGCTATCCATGAATACTCACCACGGGCAAAAAACGAGGTCATCGCAATCAACTGCGGAGCCATTCCTGAAAACCTGCTAGAAAGTGAGCTCTTCGGCCATGAAAAAGGCTCCTTCACTGGGGCAATCAACCGCCGTGCAGGTCTGTTCGAACAGTGCGATGGAGGTACTCTTTTCCTCGATGAAATTGGCGATATGCCATCCTCTGTGCAGGTCAAGTTACTGCGGGTACTACAGGACGGAACCTTCACCCGCGTGGGTAGTAACGAGCTGCAAAAATCCGATGTCCGCATCGTGGCCGCGACCAATAAAAATTTAGCCGAAGAGGTATCAAAGGGTAATTTTCGTGAAGACCTCTTCTACCGATTGAATGTGGTGGAGATTCACCTGCCACCACTAAGGGCAAGGACCGATGACATCCCATTGCTGGCTGATCACTTCTTACGCCTCACCATCAAACGTAACAATATTCCCCCGATGAGGCTGAGTGCCGAGGCAATGGACCACCTCAAAAATCATCGTTGGCCTGGCAATGTCAGAGAGCTTGAAAATACCATCGCTCGTGCCTGCGCACTGGCAAGCAATGAAGTATTGCTGCCTTCTGATATTGAGTTCACCAAGACATTTGGTGATCCAGAAAAAGACGTGCAGGATCCGACAGTGACGGCGCTCAAGCAGCTCGCTCAGGCGGCGCCAGATGGCAAGGATCGTGCCGAGTGGATTGCCGAACAGCTAGACGCTCTTGCTCAACAGGAGGGCTAAGCCTGGCCAGCAGAAGCTCACTTTTTCTTTGACCGGTCAGGAACAGGGTACGCTGGCATCTGGTGTGCTTTACCCCCAGAGATGAAATCAGCGGGGGTGCAATTCTTACGGTATTGCCCACCTTTGTAGAAGCTTGGCTTGTATCCGGCTGGCAAGCTGGCATCTGCTTTATCTGGCACCGCGAGTCCAAGGCGTTCATGGGCGGCGTTGACCAGCAGCAGACGTAGATTGTCATCAAGAAGATCAATGCCAGCTCCCATGGTGCTGGTCAGCACCTTGCTCGTCTTGCCATTGGGCCAAGTAAACTCGCGCGTCCAAACCACGGGCTGGGCAGGCTTGTTCTTCGCATCAATATCTTTTGAATCAGGCTTCAGTGTTTCTGTAACGTAGCCGCGCACGAGAATGGTCGATGGCTCCTTGGGCTTGGCACCATAAACATCGGAAGTCACAAAAATCTCACCCACACCCTTCATAATAGGGTGATTCTCCTGCCCCACTTCTACGCGTGCCCGGCAACCCTCATACGCGTGGTGGCCGTGGTGGTTGACCCAAGTCTCACCGAGGACCTCTCTGCCAAAGCCGCCCTTCCAGTCGGGCCCTTTGTGATTAAAGCTATAGCGGGCATACTCAGCATTGTTGGGAATTTTGAAAGCATGTGTGCTAGTGCGCAGCGCCATTACTGCTGCACCACTTTCCATGGCAGCCTGGAACTTGGCCATGGTCTCATCAGGCCAATTGCGGAAACGGATGTTAAGAAAAATCATGTCCGCACCATCAAGTGCTTGCGGGTGGCTGAGTGATGTTTGTTTGTTAGGATCAACGGTCTTGCCATCATCGGCCATGGAGAAGAGCACGGTGCACTTAAAGCCGTGCCGCGCAAGAACCTCGCCCATCATGGGCATCGCTTCTTCGGAGCGGTATTCCTCATCACCGGCAATGAGCACGATGTGTTTGCCATTGGCTTCTCCCTGGGGGTGAAAAATAAGGTGATCAGCGTGGATGCTGACCTTGTCTGCTGCTAGCACCTCATTGGCTGTTGTGTTAAGCATGAGAAGCATCAGGGCTAGTACGGAGGTGAATAGGTGTTTTATCATGAGGTGAACTGTTTGCGTTGTCTATTTTTACGCCCAATCCATCATCAGGCAAATCAAATTATACATACGGAGGAGCATCCGTATTCTTACGTCTGATCTCTCCTCTTTTTCGATGATTTTACTCTTGTTGCCTCAACGCCTCGGTTTCATGCTAGCGCTATCTTGAATCATTATATTCAGCACCCAGTTATCGAAGATCGGCTTGCCCGCCTGCGCCAACGTGATTGCCCTACGCCTAGGTTCCGCCAGTATGTCAAAGAGGTATCCCAACTGATGGCGCCCTATGTGACGGCAAACTTGCTCACCCTTCCCGTTGAAGTGGAAACTCCCATGGAAATCACAACCGGCAGAAAGCTGGCGCGCGAACTGGTCCTCGTGCCTATCCTTCGCGCTGGGCTTGGCATGCTCGATGGCTTTATGGGTTTATTGCCAGATACTAGCGTGGCTCATATTGGACTCGTCCGTGACGAAAAATCACTGCAGCCGGACTGCTACTACTTCAAGGCTCCTGACCACCTCCCAGATGCAGACGTTCTGGTTCTTGATCCCATGCTTGCAACGGGTGGCTCAGCCTGTGCCGCTATTGCTGAATTAAAAAAACAAGGGGCTCGCCACCTTCACTTTGCCTGCATGGTCGCAGCTCCCGAGGGACTTCATGCCATCAATTCTGAACATCCGGATGTGCCGGTCTATTATTCTGCGCTGGATAATCGCCTGAATGAGCAAGGTTACATCCTGCCGGGACTTGGCGATGCTGGAGATCGGATTTTTGGCACCTGTTAAAACCCCAGACCTCAAAGGAAAGGTTTCCTCAAGAGCAATGCCGCCTGAACGAGGATGGCATTCACCTCGATCTAGTCGGTGGATTCCCCTGCCCGCGGGTGCGCCGCATCATAGGCCTCACGCATCCTCTCCTTGGTAACATGGGTGTAAATTTGAGTCGTCGATAATGATGCGTGGCCTAACAGCGTCTGCACGCTGCGCAAATCCGCGCCGTGATCGAGCATGTGAGTCGCAAAGGTATGGCGTAGTTTATGGGGCGTTACTTCAAAGGCGATATCGGAGGCTGCCAGGTATTTTTTGAGCAGCATCTGCACAGACCTTGCAGAAAGGCGGCGCTTTTGGGGGTCCTTGTTTTTGTTGATAAACAGCGGCCCATCATGCACCTGAGCCTCGCTGCGGTATTTCTGGATTGCCTGCATCGCTTGCGAGCCTATCGGAACCATGCGTTCCTTATTGCCCTTGCCCATTACACGTAGTGTTTCGGACAAAAAATCGGCGTCCCTTACATCGAGTGCCACTAACTCGGATACACGCAGACCACTTGAGTAAAAAAGCTCCATGATGGCCGTGTCTCGTAATGCCTGCCACGGCAGGGCACGTCTATCAGGATCTATTTTTTGGGGCATTTCAAGTAATTGCTCCATTTGAGAAAGAGACAACACAATGGGCAATTTTTTCTCTGACTTGGGTAACTGAACGTCACTGAGAGGGCTTAGTCCCATGCCACGGCGATGAACCAGAAACTTGTAAAATGATCTCAGTGCAGCAAAACGAAGCCTGATCGTGGAGCGGGCCATCTCTTGTTTCATCAGCTCAAACAGATAGCCGCGGAAATCATCTGCGCTGCAATCACGCCATGATGAGAATCCATCTCCGCGCCAGTCAAGGTAAGCGTTGAGCGCATGACTGTAGTTGCGCAGGGTTCGCACCGAGGCATTACGCTCAACTCGCATAAACTCGAGAAAGGCTTCTACATCATCACCCATTACTTTGGTATTCTAAAGCATGAGTGACTGACAACAACGACAAAATAATAAGCCAACTACGGGGCTTACAATGTCACCATCTCACCCGTGCGGAAAGACTGGTCAGCCGCGATAACAATCTTCATGGAGTTGATCGCATCGTCCATGTGATTGCTGAGGTCTTCATCGTTCTGGATAGCATTGAGAAAAAAGACCTGTTCGCGGTGACAAAGCTCATCATGATCCGGCTCGTCTCCTGTTTCGGTCCAGGCGTCTTGCTTAACAAAGTTGCCCTCTGCATCGAGTTCTGAAAAATGACGGCGTAGGGTATTAGTCTTGGTATGGGCGTCGACATCGGCGGAAGCTCCCTCACCAGCTGCTTCCTTCGCTTCAATAGTGACACAGCCTTTGGGGCCAACGACGTCTTTGACGAAGAACGCGGTCTCGCTCATCATCGGTCCCCAGCCAGCTTCATACCAGCCGACGGAGCCGTCCTCAAAAGTCACCTGCAGATGACCGTAGTTGATTTTGCCCTCAGGCAGCTCATCACTCAGGCGGGCACCGAGGCCGGAGACGCGCACAGGTTTGGAGCGCGTCATCTGGCACATGACATCGACATAGTGCACCCCGCAGTCGACGATCGGGCTGATTGATGACATCAGGTTTTTGTGCGTCTCCCAGTTAGCCCCAGACGACTGCTGATTGAGGTTCATGCGCATTACCAGTGGCTTACCGAGCTCGTGAGACATCTCGATAAATTTCTGCCAGCTTGGGTGATGGCGCAGGATGTAGCCGATGACGAGTTTGCGTTTGTTCGCCTTGGCAGCATCAACAATACTCTGTGCCTCCTCGACGGTTTCAGCGAGTGGTTTTTCGATAAACACATCACAACCGGCCTCAAGAGCGGCGATGGCGTAGGGCGCGTGGGTATCCGGGTAGGTGGAAATGGAAACCGCATCAGGTTTGGTTTCTTTGAGAGCTTGATAGTAGTCGTCAAAGAGCGCGTAGTTTCCACCTAGCTCTTCGTTGAGTTTCTCACGTGAACCCGCCGAACGGGTACAGATGCCTACAATGTCGAACTCAGGAATGTTGTGGTAAGCGAGGGCGTGTGAGCGGCCCATGTGGCCAGCGCCGGCGCAGAGAATTGTTGGCATCGTTTATCAGATATTGGTTTGAGGGCTTAAGTGCTTTGTCTTTATATTACGTGCTAGCTGGTGAGCGTTTGTCAGCGATCGCTCACATTGCGCTTTCTTCATCAGGTGACGCGGCCTCAGCCACCTCAACGGCATCAACATCGCTGTCCACCTTATCCCAGAAAAAGAGAGCAAAGAGAATAAAGATCACCGCTGCCATTCCCGCAGGGAAGAGCCAGTAGCTTTTCCAGTCGATCATCGCTTTGGTGATGAGTTCTGTGCTTGTGCCCTCTGGATAGCCTTTGCCGAACATACCCAGCAGGCTGTCGATGAAGCTCAGCTCGGCCTGGGTGGACGCCGCCTTCATGTTCTCCATCAAGGCTCCGTGGCCCGCGGGTGCCGCTCCATATTCGCCATAGGTATTAGGTAGCGCCTTGTCGGTAAATGGGAAGGGGCCACCAAAGGCCATTCTGAAACCAAAAAACATGCCCAAACCTTGGGTCAGGAAAACAAGGAGTGATTGAGCCTGGCCACGAATTTCGGGGGAGGCTTTTTTATCCGTATAGATGAAGCCCGTCACAAAGAAAAAGTCATAACAGATACCGTGCAGAGCAACACCCAGCAAGAGCATCCATGTCACTTGATCAGGCGCGCCGAAGGCAAATAGGGCATAACGCGCCACCCAGCATCCCATTCCAATGAGTAACATCAATTTAACGCCGAGCTTACGGAAGAAAAACGGGATTAAGATCATGAACACGATCTCGGACATCTGGCCAAGCGCCATGGCAGAGGCCGCTTGTTCGAAACCGGCAGCACCCAAGAATGCCGACGTTTGCCCATAATAATACGCCAAAGGGATACAGATCAGCATGGAGCACAGAGCAAAAACGAGGAAGGGTGGGTTTTTAAGAAGCTTGAATGCATCGAGCATGAGCAGCGAGCCGATATCCAGCGGCTTGCCTTTGGCCGGCGGCGGTGTGTTAGGCAGGGTGAAGCTATAAATGCCAAGGGCGATGCTGGAAATAGCGCCAAGCCAGAAAATGTTCAGCGAGGCCGACCAACCACAAATACCAAGGGCGAGTCCGGCGACGATCCAGCCGATGGTTCCCCAAACGCGCACCTTAGGAAACTGCTCTTGTTTCAGGTGGGTAAAAGTAATCGTGTTACCCAGTCCAAGGGTTGGCATGTAACAGAGCATATAGGCAATCATGAGCCAGACGATCAGCTGTCCTTTTTCCGCACCTTGAGGAGCGACGGTGGCTATAAAACACATGATCACTCCTCCGGTCAGCATCAGGACCCCCATGACTTTTTCTGAGGAAAATAATCTGTCGGCGATCAGGCCGAGGAACAGAGGCGCGAAGATGGCGGCAATGGGTGCACTCTCATAAGCACCCCCGATAAAGTCGCCGAGACCATGGTTGCCCATGGCAAGTGCAAGTGTGGCAAACCATGCCCCCCAGGCAAAAAACTGCAGGAACATCATGATGGAAAGACGGGCTGCTGTATTGTTACTTTTCATAGGTATCGCTGTGGCTCGAATGAGTATAACCAGATGAAGATTAAAGCTCGCTGAGCTCTTGAGACCAACAAAAAAACCCGGCAGCCACTCATCGTGTGCCAACCGGGTGATTTTAAAGAGTTAGTCGACGAGCCTGTTAACGCTCGTTGAGTGGCGGCACCGGCATGAGCTCCTGTGGGCCGACGTATTTGGTAAGCGGACGATACAGGCGGTTATCACGCAACTGCTCCAGAATCTGGGCGGCCCAACCGGATGCACGGGCAATCGCAAAAATGGGGGTGAACAGATCCGTCGGGATACCCAAAGAGTAATAAACGGTGGCTGAGTAGAAATCGACGTTAGCATTCAAGCCCTTGCGTTCGAGCATGATCTCGGCGATGCGATTAGACATATTGATCCACTTTGGCTCACCAAGCTCCTCGGTGAGCTCGAGTGCCATTTTCTTGAGGTGCGGGGCACGTGGGTCGAGCACCTTGTAGACACGGTGGCCAATGCCCATGATCTTCTTCTTGTTGGCTAGGCAGTCCTCGACGTAGGCCTCCACCTTGTCTTCACTGCCGATTTTTTCCAGCATGTGGATGACTCCTTCGTTGGCACCTCCGTGTAAAGGGCCTTTGAGGGTGCCGATGGCCGAGGTCATGCCGGAGTAGATATCACTGAGCGTGGCTACGGTGACGCGGGCTGAGAAGGTGGAGGCATTCATGCCGTGGTCGGCATGCATGGTGTAGGCAATATCAAGTGTCTTGACTGCGGCCTCGGTCGGCTCCTCGCCGTTGAGCATATAGAGTAAATGGGCGGCTTCGCTTAAATCCGTGCGGACCGGCAGCAACTCGAGGCCCATGCGTGCGCGGTGGAAGTAGGCAACAATGACCGGAATGCGTGCGATGATCGAAATGGCCGCTTCATAAAGCTCATCATGATCGGGCTCGCCAATCTTGGCGCGCTTGTCATAAAGGCCGAGCATGGAAACTCCGGTGCGTAGCACATCCATGGGGCTGGCATCATGCGGGGCCGCTTTGATGAAATCGACAACCTGCGGGGGCAGGCTGCGGTTCTGGTGCAGCTTTCGCTGAAAATTCTCTAGCTCCTTGGAGTTGGGCAGGCGCCCCTTGAGTAACAAGTAAGTAACCTCGCCAAAGCAGCAATGTTCGACAAGATCATCAATATCGTATCCAAGGTAAGACAATTTTCCGGCCAAGCCTTCCACGCGGCTGAGGGCTGATTCGTTGGCGATAACTCCTTCGAGTCCTTTAGCATAGTCACTCATGATGATTAATGATTCTTGGTTAATTTTTTGTTATTATTAGTGGGAGCTTGCTCCGACTATTTAGGACTTCTCTGGTCATGCCTTAGCGTGACAATGCGAAAAATATGAAATGGCTTTGCATGAAATGATGCCGCAAAGGCCATTGGCGGTTTGAAGGTAAGCGATAAATAAGAAGTGATGCAAGAATGAATCGTTTTGGATATGTGAGGTTTTTTAATATTATCGGTATTCCATGGTTGGTATTTTGTCTCGCTTGATTAGATTGAGCTCGTGGAAAGCATCCTTGCTATTGAAACCAGTGTGCCCGAGGCAAGTATTGCGCTCTGGTCTGATGGAGCTTGGTTATTCGAAGCTGAGTTTGTCAGTGACCGAAACCACAACTCCATGGTTTTTGAGCCGCTCGCCGAAGCCCTTGCCTTACTTGAGGGGCGCGAATTATCCACCGTCCTCGTCGGCACTGGGCCAGGTAGTTACAGCGGCACACGCATTGGCATTGCCGCGGCACAGGGGCTTGCCATTGCCAAGTCTTGTCCAGCCGCGGGTATAGGATCGATAGCCGCCACTCCTCCTGCCCGTTCTGTTGCCCGTCCTGCTGCAGCACATACCGCCGCTACCGCAATCGGTGATGCCCGCAGAGGTCTGTATTATATTTCCCCGATCACAGCCTCAGGCGAAGCCGAAGAGCCAGAGCTTATGGACGCTGCGGTGTTGGAGCAACGCCTCGCTTCTATTCCAGATGATCTGCTCTTTACTCTCGATGACCCCACCAAACTGGGACTCAATGACCAGCTCCAAAAGCGCATCACTCGCACACAACCGCAAGCTCGCCTGCTGGTCGACGTCTGGTTGGGCCTCGATGAGGTGAGGCGCCAGCAGTTGTATTCCACACCTCTGGCGCCAACTTATTTACGCGCCCCCTTTACCTCAAAAGCAAAACAGGGACACCCCTTGTTACGCAGGGGATAATATCTGCGTTTCAACTTGACGCAATCACCACAAGCAAGTGAGATCCCACCATACTAATTCGTATCAATATCCACATGATTAAACATCTTATCTACCGTGCCCCGCAGCAACTTCTCATGCTCGCGGGTTTTGTGCTAATGGCCGCAAGCGTAACGTCCAGCCAAGCACAGAATTTGGATGGCAAAAAAATTAATTCCGTCACCGTTCGTTACATTGGCGCTCGCACCGTTGATGAAGCACGTATCCGTGGATTCATGTCAGCACGGGCGGGGCAGGACTACAGCGCAGCACGCCTAGACAATGATGTGCGCTCCCTCTATGAGAGCGGGTTAGTTGATGACATTCGCTTTTTTGCCGAAGCAGCTGGAGCCGGAGTCAACGTCATTGCCGAAGTGAAAACACGCTCCAACGTGATCTCCATTGGTTTTGTCGGTAATACAAAATTCAGTGACCGCAAGCTCGCTGAGATCACCGAGCTCAAAGCGGGTGGCCTGATGAGTGATGAGAACATTTTAAGCGCACGCCGCAACGTGGTCGATCACTACCGTGGCTACGGCTATGCGGATGTAACAGTTTCTCACAAAATAAATGCCACGGATACACCCGGTTCCGCCGAGCTGGTCATCGTGGTTGATGAGGGCGCTCGTGCTGAAGTGCATGAGATCCGCTTTGAGGGCAATACCGCCTTCAAGTCGCATGTGCTGCGCAATGAAATGAAAACCAAGCAGAAGGGATGGTTTTCTTTCTTCACCAAGTCTGGTCAGATCGATGCCACCAAACTAGATGAGGACCTTGACCGCGTGCTCGATTATTACCGCAGCCGCGGCTACCTCCGTGCTTCTGCCAGTGTTCATCGTGAGCCTAAAGAAGATGACCGAGTCGACCTTGTCATCACCATTGACGAGGGTGCTCGATTCACGATCGCCGGCGTTGGCTTTGGAAAAACAACCGTATTCACTGCCGAGGAGCTAATGCCTGCACTGTCCCTTCTTGCTGGGGACGCCTACTCTGTTTCCAAAATGCGGGACGATATCCGCATGATCCGCAGCTATTATGGCTCACGCGGATATGCTGATGCATCCGTAAGGCCAGACATTCGTGATGTCACGGCAACCAGCGTCAACATCACCTACCGCATCGTCGAAGGCCGCCGTTACCTTGTCGGTAAAGTAACCATCGAGGGCAATGACAAAACCCAAGACAGGGTGATTCGTCGTGAGCTTCCTATGCAGCCCGGTGAGCACCTCAGCTCGGTCGAAATGGAAACTACCCGCAAGCGTCTTCAAAACATGAACTACTTTAACGACGTTCAAGTGTCCGCCACTCCGAGCGCGCAAGATGGCTACCGCGATGTCAATATTCTCGTTGAAGAGAAGAAAACCGGTTCTGTTGGTTTTGGTGTCGGGTTCAGCTCGGTAGATAACATTGTTGGTTACGCCACCCTTGAGCAAACCAACTTTGATATCACCAACTGGGGACGCTTCACCGGAGCAGGTCAACGCTTCAGCTCTAAAATTCAAGTGGGTAGTGAGCGCAAAGACCTCCGCGTCTCCTTGGTTGAGCCATGGTTCTTAGGCCAGCGCCTGGCACTGGGCACTGAGCTCTTCTACCGTGATACGCTTTATTACAGTACTGAATATGAGCAGAGCCAATATGGTATCGCCCTCTCCCTGAGAAAGCCGCTCGGCAAACGCTCCTATCTTCGTGGTGAATACCGTATCGAGGACATCACCATCGACACCGACGCCGACAGCTCACCAGCCTTCCAGGCAGAGGATGGGGACTATCTGCGCAGCGCACTCAGCCTGAACTACGTCTTTGACAGCCGGGACAGCAATCAACTCCCTCGTAAGGGACACAAGCTCGACATTGGCGCGACTTACGCAGGCGGACCTCTTGCAGGAGATGTCGATGTCTTCATCATCAATGCTGCTGGATCCAAACACTGGAACCTCTGGGGAGATAGCATCTTGAATGTCGCGGGAGCTGTGACCATAGCAGACACCCATGGCAGCTCATCAACCGTGCCGATTTTTGATCGTGAGTTCCTTGGTGGTCCCTACAACTTGCGTGGTTTTGAAAACCGTGACGTAGGCCCTCGTGATCCAGTTACCGATGAAGTTCTTGGTGGCAACACCTCAGCCTACGTCTCCATCGAATACACCTTCCCGATCGCCGATAACATCCGTGGTGCCGCCTTCTACGATATTGGAACGGTCAACGAGGACTCATGGGAGTTTGGTGACGGCTTCTACCATGATGCAGGTCTCGGCCTACGTTTGAATCTCCCCTTTGGTCCTCTGGCTCTAGACTACGCCTTCCCGCTCGGCACTCCCGATGGTATCGAAGAGGACGCTGACCAAGGAGGCCAGTTCCAATTTTACCTGGACTACAAGTTCTAAGGGCTCACCCCTTTAACAACTTTCAAACCCTCTGTTGCTACCTTAACTGGCCGCCGCTGAGGGTTTTTTGTAGCTGGCTAAACATTGACCTAAACATTAACCCTAAGCACTGACCCTAAGCACTGACCCATACTGATTTCAAGTATGGCGCGGCGGTGTATTCCTCCGGCATGGACAATGAGCTCACTTGTGCTTCTGGCACGGCTTGTCGGATCATGCGTATGAACTGCGCCAGCTCGAGTTTACGGCAGTTGGTGCAGCATAAAATCCAGCCCCCTTGGGCAAGACAAGCGTGAGCCATGCTCACTAGGCGGCCGTAGTCTTTTTCGACGCGGAACACCTTGCCTTTGTCATCACGTGAGAACGTTGGCGGATCAAGAATGATGCCGTCAAAGGTTCTTCCCTGACGGGCAAAGCGCTTCAGCCAATGAAAGGTATCACCCTTGCAAAAGTAATGCTCGTTAGGATCGATATCATTGGCTGAGAAATGGTTCCGTGCCCAGTCGAGGTAGACTTGAGAAAGATCAAGCGTCGTCGTCGTAGCCCCAGCCAAGGCCGCACAGACAGAAAACGCCCCGGTGTAAGCGAAGGTGTTGAGCACGGTAGTCCCATGCTTGCTGTGAGCACGTACTCGCTGGCGGTTGAGGCGCTGATCGAGGAAAATCCCCTGGGAATATCCGGATTGAAAATCCAACAAGTAATCAACCCCGCTTTCCTTAATAGTGAATGCCTCGTCCTGGCTTGGTCCCGCAATGTGAGTGGGGTTCGTTTTTTCGTGTTGGTCGAGCTGCTTCCAATAAATAGTGCGGCCTTTATCCCCCTGCCCTTTGAGCCATGTCAGCACCTCCGTGTCGAGTTCACTCGCTGTGGTAGAAACCAGCCAGCGGCCTGCCAATGTATCCAAATACAAACCAGGCAAGCTGTCTCCCTCGCCATCGATCAGCCTCAACGCATCCGTGCCTGCACCCAGTATAGATGCACGTTTGTCGATGGCTGACTGCAGTTTATGCCCGATCACAGGGTTGCAATCTCATGATCTCTCTTTATCATCCAGCTCGAAATGTCTGATATTCAATCTGTTCTCGATACCCTTGATAATGCGGTGGCCTCTGGCCAGCTGCTTGAGTCCTCACGTGACAATATACAAGCCCTGCTCAAGGGAACTACCAGCCCCGTCGCCGCTGCCGCCATTACCGAACTTGCGGATAACGGCTCATGGCAAGAGCTCAATGACCGCTTTTTCAAAACCCTCGCTTTTGGAACAGGAGGCCTGCGTGGCAGAACCGTCGGCCGTATCGTTACCAGCGCTGAGCAAGGTGCCGGTGGCCCCAACGAACGGCCCGAGCACCCCTGCGTAGGCACGGCCTCGATGAATTTTTACAACGTCAGCCGTGCTGTCCGCGGCATGATTATCTACCTGAAACGCTATCTTGCTGAGCAAGGCATCGAACGCAAACCCGCCTTTGTGTTTGGCCATGATACCCGGCACTTCTCACGCGACTTCGCTGAGTTCTCTGCCAAGGTCTGCACCGAGCTTGGTTGCGATGTCTACCTCTTTGACGCACCACGAGCGACTCCAGAAATCTCTTACGCCATCCGCGCGCTTAATGCTGATGCGGGCGTGGTACTTACCGCAAGCCATAACCCAGCGCACGACAATGGTTTCAAGGCCTACTTCAACCAAGGCGCTCAACTCGTCGAGCCCAATGCCTCTGGTGTGATCAATGAGGTCAACGCCATCACCAGTGAGGCCTACGATGTTTTAGCGGAAGGCGAACAAGGCACACTTCATGTGCTGGCTGCGGACATGGACCGCGTCTACATGGATGATGCCAAGAGCCTACTGCTACGCCCCGACCTGATGCAGGGTGGCGAGGATAAAACCAAGGTGGTCTTCACCAACCTCCACGGCACCGGTGGTCACTGCATTGTTCCCTTACTCAACGAGCTTGGCTTTGAGGTGCTGACTGTTCCCGAGCAGGACATTCAAGACGGCCGCTTTCCCACCGTTGACTCCCCCAACCCAGAAAATGGTCCAGCTCTTGCCATGGGCATCGCCCTCGCCAACGAACATGGAGCCGAGATTGTCATCGGCACCGATCCCGACTGTGACCGCATGGGTGTTGCCGTGCGCAACGATGCCGGCGAGATGCAGCTACTCACGGGCAACCAGATTGGCTCACTGATGGCATGGTATCGCACCAAAACATTTATCGACCAAGGCATTATCACAGACTCCAACCGCAGCCGTGCCGTTCTGATCAAAACTCTTGTCACCACCGAGCTTCAACGTGCTATTGCAGAGAAATTCGGCGTCGGTATCGTTGATACCCTGACTGGATTCAAGTACATCGCAGCGAAGTTACAAAAGTACGAAGACGCCATCCCTGCCGACAAAAAAGGTGATTACCGCTCCCTCAGCCCGGAGCAAAGCCGCACCCTACGCCTTGAGTATTCACGCTTCTTCATCTTTGGTGGTGAAGAAAGCTACGGCTACCTGGGCACCGACAGCATCAGAGACAAAGACGGTAATGGCGCCGCCGTTATGTTTGCCGAGCTCGCTGCTTATGCCAGAAGTGAGGGCAAAACCCTCGCCTCATTGATGGACGACCTCTACACGGAATACGGCTACCACCTCGAAGTGGGCAAAGCCCTCGTGATGGAAGGTGCCGATGGTGCCGCACAAATCAAAGCGCTCTCCGCCTCCTATTCTGCAAATCCACCCAGTGAGATTGACGGCGCTGCCGTCGCACGTGTGCGAGATTTTTCCAAGGATGATTTCGAAGATGCAGAGGGAGATACCTTGCCCAAGGAAGGCATGCTCATTATCGATCTGGCAGACGGCCGCTCCTGCGCGGTAAGGCCCTCCGGCACAGAACCCAAAATCAAGTACTACCTCTTTGGCAAAGATGCACCCTCTGATGACTTGCCCGCAAGTAAGCTTAAGGTCGCCACTGGACTAGAGTCACTCTGGACCGCGCTCGAGACCGATGCCAAGGCGCGCATGGCCTAAAGCAAGCGCCATCAAGAGCCGGCCACTATAGACAATGTTAGCAAAACCCAGCCAAAGTCGAAGCCGAAGTCTAAGCCTGTGGCCCGTTTTAGCCGCACTTATAAGTGGTGTGCTTCTGGCGATGTGTTTCCCGGGCTTTGGGAATTTCTCAGGGCTTGTCTGGGTCTGGATGCTGCCACTGCTCCCTGCCATATGGCGAGGCAGCAGTAAGCGTTACGGCTTTGGCATCGCCTACCTCTCTGGCCTCGTTTTCTGGCTGCTCAACCTCAAGTGGCTATGGACAGTCAGTGGCCTTGGTGCCATGGCGATGGCCGCCTTTCTTGCTCTCTATTTTGGGGCTTGGGGAGCAATCGCTGTCAGCCTTGGAAACCCTTGGAGAAAGCCAAAAGACAAATCAAACAAGGTTAACAAAACAGGCAGCTCTGAGCAGCAGGTAGCGAGTAGCCTGCAGCAAAAGATCGACCAAAAAACCTCACAACAACGTAAATCACGTGCCGGTTTCAACCTCTTCAACGGCGCCCTCGAAGACTCGCTGCGCTCGTTGAAATTTGCCTTCATCAATGCGGCGGCTTGGGTAGGTCTTGAATGGCTCCGTGGCTGGGTCTTCACCGGCTTTAGCTGGAATGGACTTGGCGTTGCTTTTCACGAAACCCCCGTGCTCGCACAAGCCGCCGACCTTGTCGGTATTACGGGTCTAGCTTTCTTGCCTGTGCTGATGAGTGCCGTTCTCGTTCAAACCGCCGTGCGCCTCAAGGCGGAAGCCGCAGCAGGGAAGCTCAAGCCGCGGCTCGACTTCAGTGTCGCGGCCCTATTACTCGCCATGCAATTCTGCTACGGCGTCTGGCGCATCAATCACGTCAATGGCTGGGAAACTGAGCGAGTCAGAATTCTACTTGTGCAAGGAAACATCCCACAAGACGTCAAGTGGGACCCGGCCTCGGTTACTGATATTCTGCAAATATATGCCGATGCCACGAGTGCGGCCATTGATGCTCTCGAGCAAGACAACCTGACCCGATTACAAGCCAACGTGAATGGCGATGCCATAGAGCTCAAGCAACCTGACCTCGTCATCTGGCCGGAGAGTGCTATTCCCACGCCCCTTTATTTTGCCGACAACCTGGACGGCTATCTTATGTTTGCGGAAATGCGTCACTTGATCAACGAGGAGATACGCCCGCTGCACGCTGTGCTCGGACCCTTCGCACTCATATCAGGCATGAATGAATTTGAGTCGGACTTCGATGGCAAACGTGCCGTCTGGAAAGAAGGAGGGGGTCAATACAACAGCATTGCCATCATAGCCGCTGAAGGAGAGCTGGAACAAAGCATTAGCACCTGGCGTAAAATGCATCTTGTCATCTTTGGTGAATACATTCCTTTCATCGATCAGGTTCCTTTTCTTGGTGAGCTCTTCAAGTTTTCATCCGGTGCTGATTTTGCCGGTAACTTTGATGCCGGCACATCGACTGACCCGATGATCGCTCCTATCGGAAACAGCCAGGTGCAACTCATCCCCAGCGTTTGCTTTGAGGACACCGTCGGGCGACTCACTCGCAAGTTTATCCGCGCTGAGCCACAGCTCATCATCAATGTCACCAATGACGGCTGGTTCAAAGATAGCGAGGCCGCCAGACAACACATGGCCAATGCCAAGTTCCGCGCCATCGAGCTGCGACGGCCGATGGTGCGCAGTGCCAATACCGGAGTCAGCGGCATCATTTCTGCCACCGGCAGCCTAGTCGACCCCGCTACTGGTAAGCGCCAAGTCATCGAAGACGAACATGGCAGCCATTTTATCAGGTCAAGTATCTACGGTCACGCCTACGCACCCCTGCACGGCCCTATTACCCTCTACTCCCTTGCTGGCGATTACTTTGCTTACCTGATGATGGTTTGTATTTGCTGGCTAGCACTACGCAGTAAGCTTAGCGAAACATCATAAAAAACCCGCACGGTAAAAGCCATGCGGGTTGATAGGATTGATTGTTGTCGGTAAACTAGAAGTTGTAACGGGCACCGAGCTCATAGTGAACCTCTTCGTCGAGTGGTGAGTCGCCGCCAAGGACATCGTCCATGAAGATGAAGCGCGCGCCGCCAAATACTTCGATTGTATCACTGACATTGTAAACAAGGCCGGCAAAAATATGGCCGTAAAAGGCGGTATCATCGTCAGATTCTGAAGTGGGGCCACCATTATCTCCTGAAACAGAAGTCTCGATATCTACATCAACTAATGCAATACCAGCGCCAGCGCCCGCATACCAATTGAGCTTGTCTGAGAGTTCACACTCATACTTGTAGTTCAGCGTAATTGGAATGATCTCTATATCAGTTGTAATTGATGTCGTAGTAATAATTGGATCAGGCTCTCCAGGACTACTAACTGAATCTACATCTCTGAAATCACTCTCCGTAAAACCCACTTCCAGATAAATTGCTTGTGAGCATTTATCACCAGCACATTTTCTCTCTTTACCAATGTGCAGGGTGTAGATGTCCTCATCCCAGTCGTCACCATCGATGACTCCTACAGATCCACCAGCAAACCATGACCAATCGCATAGTGCTGCAATGGGGGCGATGACTTGTTTGGCTGAGGCTTCTTCTCCAGCCTGTGCTGTAGCAGCGAGGGCAAGACCAGTAATAGTGGCTAATGTTGTTAATTTCATAACGAGCGCACATTAGGAGGCGTGCCGCATACTCACAAGCATTATTTCAATGCCCAAAATTGAGCCCAGAAATAAATCAAGTCCCACATTAAGAACGTTTAACTCAGCTCTATCTGCTCAAACACGCCGCCGCCTAGCAGCGTGCCGCCCTCGTAAAAGGCACAGATCTGCCCGGGGGTGATTGCGCGTTGCGGCCGCACAAACTCGAGGTTTAATTTTCCCTCATCGGTAGGTGTTACCGTCACTGGTTCACTCTTGGCGCGGTATCTTGGTTGCGCTTCCAGCTTGCAGCTTGAGGTGATCGCCTTGTTGGTCCAGCTCACCGTACCGACCGTGCATCGCTTGATGTATAGCCCAGGTGTATCCGCCTGGTCCCAGCCGACGATGAGTTGATTTTTCTCAGGGTTTTTGCCCACCACCACATAGGCCATGCCTTCACGCGGTGATGCTACGCCATGCCCCTTGCGCTGTCCCAGTGTGTAGAGGTGGAGGCCACGGTGCTGACCGAGGACCTTGCCCTCAAGGTCGACAATCTCACCTGGCTTATCCGGCACGTAATGACTCAAAAAATCTCCCATCTTGATATTGCCGATGAAACAAATGCCCTGGCTGTCTTTTTTCTCCGCTACTGGCAAATGGAATCTTCTGGCAACCTCCCTGACCTGTGGCTTGAGCAGTTCACCACAAGGAAAACGAGCGTGCTGTGCCTGCCGCTGCTCCATCAGTGCTAAGAAGTAGCTCTGGTCCTTGTTTGGGTCTGAGCCACGCAAAATGTCGGCGCTACCGTCACTGCGCTCACGCCGGCGCGCGTAATGTCCGGTGCCTACCGCCTCAAAACCTTGAGACAGGGCGTAATCCAGAAAGACGCCAAACTTCATCTCACGGTTACAATACACATCTGGATTAGGCGTGATGCCATCACGGTAGCCCGCCAGCAGGTAATCAACAATGCGGTCGCGATACTGATCAATGAGATCCACCACCCTGAGTTCGATACCGAGTGTCTTGGCCACCGCATGAGCGTCCTCCACATCCTGCTCCCATGGGCAGTCCCCCGCGATGCCCTCTTCATTGATCCAGTTCTTCATGTAACCGCCCGTCACCTCGTGCCCCTGCTCCAGCAAAAGGGCAGCGGCGACGGCTGAATCAACACCTCCAGAGAGGCCTACGAGAATCTTCGACACGCCAAACTCATAAACTCCAATCACAAAACACCAAATACCAAATTGCCTTTCCGCTAAGAAATCCTGAAAAAACCTGTCAATTCTCACTAAAAAAAGCTAACTCGCCTGCATGTCGGAACCTACTCAGACCGAAGGCACGCCAGCTGAAGACGCCCTCACCGGTACTCAGCCCGGTACCCAAACCGATACTCAAACCGATACTCAAACCGGAGCGGAGTATGGCAAAAAGTTTTCCCCCTTCGCCGGCTGCTCGATCTTTATCATTGCGGGAGTGCTTGCTGCTAGCATGGTCGGTTTTACCATCTGGTCCTATTTCAAGGTGCAGGACACCATCGCCGTGTTCACCGATGAATCCCCTCAGACGATCGAGCTGGTAGATCTTGTTGGCAAAGAATCTGCCCAAGTTGCCATCAAGGAAAAGCTCGTTGGCTTCAGGCATAATATCGAAGCCCAACACAAGGCTGACATCACCTTAAATGCTGACGAGATGAACCTCGCCATCGCCACCTTTGATATCCTCAAGCCACACCGTAATCACCTCATCATTACATGCATCGAAGCTGGCCATATCGAGGCGAAGATCGCCTTTCCAGTGAAGTCCGGCATAGGCAGTGATGCCATGCGCTTTATCAATGCGGTCATCATCATCAAGCCAGAGCTCGTTGAGGGCGCTGCCTTTCCCCGGATCACCTCGGTGCAGGCAAGTACTGGGGGAGAGGTTCCAGAGCAGTTCCGCCACTTCATCTCCGAAACCTTGCTCCATCCATTGAAAGAGGATAAAGAGCTCGGCCCCATCTTCAGCAGCCTCTCGGCGGTAGACATTGAGGGCAATACCCTGGTCCTACACAACGATCCAGAATACCAGCCAATCACTAAGCCCAGTGAAGAAAAAAAGCAGTCTATGTTTGAGCGCCTGATGACGGGCTTTGCTATCATTGCGGTAATCTTTCTTGCCATCGTGTCACTGATCATCATCTTATCTCGCCGTAAGGCTAAAAAATCTTAACCTACCTCATCTACCATTATGAACATCAACGAAAACTTCCTTAAACTTAAAGCCGGCTATCTGTTTCCAGAAATCGGCCGCCGTGTCACGGCCTGGACAGATGCCAATCCCGACAAAACCGCCAAGCTCATCCGCTGTGGCATTGGTGACGTCACCGAGCCACTGCCTCAAGCTGTCAGAGGTGCAATGCACTCCGCCGTCGATGAGCAGGGCGTGCGTGAAACCTTCCGCGGCTACGGCCCAGAACAAGGCTACGACTTCCTGCGTGAGGCGATCGTCGAAAACCAGTTCGCCGGCCTCAACATCTCCGCTGACGAGGTCTTCATCTCAGACGGCTCAAAATGTGACACCGGCAACATCCTCGACATCTTTGGTAAGGATAACAAAATCGCCATCACCGACCCCGTCTACCCCGTTTATGTAGACACCAACGTCATGGCTGGCAACACCGGCGAAGCTGATGAAAATGGCGCCTACGAGGGCCTCATCTACCTCCCCTGCACCGCCGAGAATGGCTTTGTGCCCGCCATCCCTGATGAAAAGGCCGACCTGATTTACCTCTGCTACCCAAACAACCCGACCGGCACAACCGCTACCCGCGAGCAGCTCGAGGCCTGGGTCGCCTACGCCAAAGCCAACGATGCCATCATCCTCTACGACGCCGCCTACGAGGCCTTCGTTCAAGACCCCAGTATCCCCCGCTCCATCTTTGAAATCGAAGGTGCTCACGACTGTGCCATTGAGTTCCGCTCATTCTCCAAGAATGGTGGCTTCACCGGAGTGCGTTGCGCTTACACCGTCATTCCCAAGACACTCACAGCCACCACCTCCACAGGCGAGGAAGTCAGCCTTCACTCACTTTGGAACCGCCGCCACGCAACCAAGTTCAATGGTGCCTCCTACCCCGTGCAGCGCGGTGCTGCTGCCGTGTTCTCACCCGAGGGCAAAGCACAGGTAAGCGCGCTGATCGAGCATTACATGGGCAACGCCGCACTGCTGCGCAAAGCTTGTCAGGATGCAGGGCTCACCGTATTCGGTGGTGAAAACGCTCCCTACGTCTGGGTCCAGTGCCCGGAGGGTGTCGACTCCTGGGGCATGTTCGACAAGATGCTCGAGGAAGCCCAAGTGGTCATCACTCCTGGAGCCGGCTTCGGTGCCGCAGGTGAAGGCTACTTCCGCATCTCCTCGTTCAATACACGCGAGAATGTCGAGGAAGTCTGCCGGCGCATTGCAGCGATCTAAGACAATCATCGATTTAAATCATCCAACAAAAACGCCCCACTGAAACCAGCGGGGCGTTTTTTATGAATGCAACTCTGCTGTTCGCACTGGCTTTTATTTCGTCTCGGTCGATGTCTCAACCGGGTGCCATGCCTGAATCGCTTTGCTCATGCGCTGCACGATTTCTGGATGGCCCGCTGAGATTTCTTTGCTCTCATGGGGATCGTCTTTGAGGTTATAGAGGCGGACGGGCCGTGTATCCCAGACGTGCAGCTTGTGGTAGTGGGTGGTGTCCTCACCATGGTAGCGTAGTAACAACTTATAGTCGCCTTCGATACACCAGAGATACTGCAGAGCACCATCAGGGTTTCCGGGGGTCATGTTATGCGTTGCATTACAGACTCCGAACACAGCCTTGCGGTCCTTGCGGGCTGTCTCATCCAGCAGATCAATTCCCGGAAGACTCTCAGGGGCTTTGATGCCGGCAGCAGCGGCAATCGTAGGGAAAATGTCGATCGCGTGTGCCAGATCGGGAGATTGTTCCGGCTTCACCTTGCCCGGCCATGACACCATGATCGGTGTGCGGGTACCATTTTCATAGGGGCTGCTCTTAGATCGTTGCGCGTAGCCTCCCCACAACTTCTGATTAGGGTCATCCGCATTGGTGCTGCGCGCCGCCCAACCATTGTCACAGATATAAATCACCACCGTATTCTCGGTCAGTTTTTTCTCATCCAAATACTCAAGCAGCTCGCCACAGGTTTCATCAAACCATTCACACATGGCGTAATACTTGGCAACATCCACTGCACGGTCGGGTCGAGTATACTTCTTCAGCAAACGAGCAGGTGGGTTGTGCGGCGTATGTGGTAGAAGCGGTGCATACCAAAGCAGGAAAGGCTTTTCTTCCGCCGCCGCCATATCAATGAAGTCCGTTACTGGCTTGATTCCTTCTCGGCCGATTGTCAGCCCTGCATCACCGTGCCTTCCGCCACGTTTCGGATCGCCGTGGGTCATGCCATGGGTAAAGCCTCCGTCCTTGAAGGAGCCTTCCCACCACTTGCCAGACTGGTGGGTTAGGTAGCCGTTCTCCGTCAGCATTCTGATGAAGCTCGGGTGCTTGTGGAATGCTTCACGCATCGGCACATCCAACTCAGCACGCTGATTCTTCCCGTCGACATCGTTACCGGTAATCCCATGCTCGAAGGGGTAAAGCCCCGTCACCATCGATGCCAGTGAGGGGCGGCATAGAGGTGCTGCTACATACCCCCTCTCGAATAACACGCTGCGCTCAGCGAGCTTGTCCAAGTGGGGCGTCTTGATTTCCGCGTGCCCCATAAAGCCATAATCCGTCCATGCCTGATCATCGCTGAGGATGAAAACAATATTGGGACGCTCTGCCGCAGTTGAGACCTTGGCCATGGTTGTGGCCAGACAACAAACAAGGGTGAAGTTCTTCAGTATTTTCATCATGCTCTTTTGTTTCTCTTTCAAAGCACACATTGAAGCATGCCTGGAGCTTACGTGCTGGCGCCCTATTTTATTGCAGCAACCCTAGTGGCACACACCTTTTTATTTTTCACAATCCCCCACAGCACGGCGGCTTTTGCAAATCGGTCCCAGGCAATGCCCTGACCATAAAAACCCATGTCTTTCTCCGTCCTGAGGTATTTCAGCCCACCCTCGGCATCTATATCAAGCACATAGGCCTCCGCGTGATCATGCCCCGTGGTGTAGAGAAGACCATCCGGTCCCCAGGAACCTCCGGAGCAACTCATCGAGCCCCACCTGGCAACGACTTCATTTGGAAAAGAGTAAGTCTTTAGCTCGCTGAACTGTCCGTCCTCATAACGATACTTGATAAGCTTGGTCTGCTTGTTCTTGGTTTTGCCATAGACAGCGTAACTCATCCACCATGAGCCGTCCTTGTGCCTATCAATCCACGTCAGCGAGCCGTGCTCTGCTGGCATGGGGATCGTTCGCATGTGCTTGAGGCTATCGCTCGTTAGCTCAAAGATCTCAACCGAACTATCGTTGGGTGCAATGGGAAAACGTGAGTGGGCAGCATACAGCTTATTCCCGATCACCACGCCACTGTTGAGGTGCTTAAAATGCTTTTGCGCAGCTAGTCTTTTGTCTGCGGCCCATGTCGCAACCACCTCCCCCGTTTGTTTATCGCACTTATCGATACTGGTATTACTAATCGCGTAAAAAAAGCCCCCATCGACAGCAACACCTTGCGTCACTTTGATAGGAAATATTTTGGGCTGATTATAAGTGTGCGTTTGTTCCGTAGTCTCAGCCTCCACCTCAACACAGAACAGTATGCTTAATAAAACGAGCTGAACTGTTACTGCCCGACTTCTGAGCACTTTGACTGCGCCTTGCTTATTCATAATGCCTTCCATTGATACAACACCGCAGCTTGACCGTGGCGCTGACCCGCTTCATCGATCAGATTCCAAACAATGGAATTTTCCACCATGAATCTTTTGCCACTCGATGACACCCTGATACCTTGGTAGCTATCGATGTAGCCCTTCTCTGCGACCTCCACAAGTAAGCGCTCCCTCTCCTCCCTTAGCTGAGGCTCTGCCGATAATCTAGACGGCAGGATTGTGAGTTGATCCCAGCTCATTTCAAACAAGTCTAAGGCAGCTTGGTTGCCATAGCTAAAAATAGGATCAGGGTCGTCATTGTGAGACAACACGCAAAAACCAGCTTCGAATAATGCTCGATCGCTATGTTCAGCTAAGTTTGGATCGATAAGGTGTTTGCCGGTTGTGCGCAAAAAACTCGATAAAATCAGCTCGGCATGGCCGCTCAAATAATTGTTCCCTTTGCAAGGTGCGCTCTCATTCATCAGCTTTGCTTCTTGTACCTTAATGCTCTTGGTTTTGTTACTTCGATAAGCGCGAAGGCTCAGCAAGTGTTCGCTATTTCAATACCTTCACCAAGGCCTCTGCTACAGCGGCGGACGAGCCTGGGTTTTGGCCGGTGATGATCAGCCCATCAGTCAGTGCCAGCGAAGTCCAGTCATCCGCTTTTTGATACAGCCCCCCCATCGTAGTAAGCTCATCTTCCAACAAATAAGGAACGATATCAGTCAGCCCTACTGCCGCTTCCTCAGAGTTACTGAAGCCTGTGACTTTCTTGCCTTTGACGAGTGGCTCACCACTTTGGGTTTTTGCTTTTAACAACACCGCAGGAGCATGGCAGACTGCCGCCACAGGTTTTCCTGCAGCGATAAAATCTTCAATCAGAGCAATCGAGTCGGTGTCATTGTATAAGTCCCAGAGTGGCCCATGACCACCGGGATAAAAGACCGCATCAAAATCATCTGCTTTTACGTCTGCCAACTTGACGGTGTTAGCCAATGCTTGCTGCGCTTCTTGATCGTTAGCAAAGCGGCGTGTGTCGTCTGTTTGAAAATCTGGTGCATCACTCTTAGGATCAAGCGGTGGTTGGCCGCCACGTGGCGACGCTAATACCAGTGAGACCCCTGCATCCTTAAGCTGGTAATACGGGCAGGCAAATTCCTCCAACCAGAAACCTGTCTTCTCGCCAGTGTCTCCCAGCTGATCATGTGATGTGATAACAATAAGTACTTTCATAGGTGGATAGCAATCTAGGCTCGGGATGGGTCACTTGTCAGCTTATTCATCGCATTGTAGCTAATGAAGTTCTCTGATGCGGATATTGCGGAAGGAGACATCCATCCTCTGGCCGCCGTGAAGCTGTAAACCAAAGTGCCCCTCGAGACTCCCTGAGTCATTTTTAAGTTCTGCCGTCTTCACCCCATTGAGAAAAACAATGATATCTCGGCCTTGCGCCCGCACTCTCATCTCATTCCATTGACCTAGCTTAAACGCCTTGCTTGCGGGGTCTGGTTTGACCACCCATGTCCTACCTCCTGTTTCATACAATCCCCCCGGGTGCTTGCCGCTAGCATCAATTTCTGCCTGGAAGCCTTTCATTTTTGAT
>Ga0206129_10001349_pt1 | contig 33520 bp, 32 predicted proteins | sample Helgoland_Spring_8_FD_148616 | JGI IMG/M metagenome (GOLD analysis project Ga0206129, IMG submission 148616) | Pelagic subsurface seawater microbial communities from Kabeltonne, Helgoland, North Sea - Helgoland_Spring_Bloom_20160502_2 | ecosystem: Environmental > Aquatic > Marine > Epipelagic ...
GATTCCTAACCCCAATTAGAAATTTATTTTTAATATAATAGGTGAAAATTGATCAACTGATCCAACTTTTAAAACATTAAAGTTACTTCCTAACGCATATTGTTGTGAAGGAATAAAAGATGTTGAATTTCCTGTACCTGTTACTCCTAACCCACTCATTATAACTGGGTTAATATTTGATTTACTACCAAATGTACCTGCTCCTTGTTGTGTTCCTGCAGGTAATGTTATTAACATAGGTGTTGATTGCATATTATTAGCAAATAATCTTGCTGATAATAATTGTGAACTACTACTAATATGAGTATTTCCTGTAATTGTCATTGCTGTTACATCACCTGAAGCATTTGTTACACTAGCTGAAAATGCTGGTATATATGCACATGCTGTTCCTGATGTAGCTCCTGAATTTCCAACTGCTACATTAAATGAGTTAGTTGTAACTCCTGAAACTGCTGATAAAACATAATCTTCGTTAACATTTCTTACCATTACAACATTACCATTTGTTAAACCATGAGCAGTACTTGTAATTGTTAAGGCTGTACCTGATCTAGACCATGTTCTTCCTCCCCATTCATCTCCTGTTGATGTTAATTCTAATGTATAATCTGAACCACCTTGGTCTACTATATATCTTATATTATTATTATAAATGTCACTTATACCACCACTACCACCTGCATTATCTGCATATGAAGCTGTTACAGCATATGAAGCACTTATAACGTGTACTGTTTCTGTTGTTCCATCACCCTGGTTAAAAGTTATAACTGATGAACTTTGATTTATTGATGATGAAGTATAAAATGAACCTGTATTTACAATAGCTCCACTTATACCTTGTGCTCCTGTTGTACCTTGTATTCCTTGAATACCTTGAGTACCTTGTGTTCCTGTTATACCTTGTGCTCCTTGTGTTCCTGCACCTGTAACACCTTGAATACCTTGTGTTCCTTGTGCTCCTACTTCACCTTTTTGACCTTTTTCTCCTGTTATACCTTGTGTGCCTTGAGTACCAGTTTCACCTTGAGTACCAGTTATACCTTGAATACCTTGTGTACCAGTAATACCTTGAGTACCTTGAGTACCTTGTCCTCCTTGAAAACCAGTTGTTCCTTGAATACCTTGAGTACCTTGAGTACCTTGGCCTCCTGCTTCACCTTTTTGTCCTTTTTCTCCTATTATACCTTGAATACCCTGTGTTCCTTGTGTTCCAGTATTACCTTGAGTTCCTGTTTCACCTTGAGTACCAGTTGTTCCTTGAATACCTTGAGCACCCGTAGCACCATCAGTACCTTGTGTACCAGTTTCACCTTGTGTTCCTGTTGTACCCTGTATACCTTGAGTACCTATAGTACCATTAGTACCTTGTGTTCCTTGTGTTCCTTGTGTTCCAGTTGTTCCTTGAGTTCCTTGAATTCCTTGTGCTCCAGTAGATCCATCAGTACCCTGTGTACCTGTTGTTCCTTGAGTACCAGTTGTTCCCTGTGTACCTTGAATACCTTGAGCACCAGTTATACCTTGTGTTCCTTGTGTTCCAGTATCTCCTTGTCCACCTTGGTTTCCAGTTATTCCTTGGCTTCCTTGTATTCCAAGTGTTCCTTGTATTCCCTGAGTTCCTTGTGTTCCTTGAGCAGATACATTTGTATTAAAGAATAATTCTCCTGAAGTAGTTTGAACGGTTAATGTTTTTGTAAAAGGTTCTTCTGATGAACCTGATACGTTAGTTAGTCCGTGAAATTGAATGTTTGTGTTTGCAGAGGCACTAACATGAAATGATCCTGTTACTAATAAAGATCCTGATGTTTTTATCTGGTAATCTTGAATCCCTGTAAATGCGTCAACAGATTGGGAAACCTGTAGCGCTTCTATGGTTTGCCCTGTTAAGATTCCAGTTTTTGATAATGATTTAAGAGCCATGGTTTAGAGTATATTTTATTATAAATATTATTTAATTATTGTCTATCAATGTTTACTAAAATTGTTGTGTCAGTAGTTTGAGAAAGTGGTATAGGTTGTGCTAATTTCCCGACTGCTAGCAACTCATTTTGTTCGTTATACATACCAACAGTGGTTGCATAAGGACTAAAAAATGAACTAGTAGCAAAATTTAAGTAAACTCCTGTGTTTTTTGAACCTGATACTATTGATGGATTTTGGGAATAATTAAATTCATCTTCCGAAATCGTACATTTGTATTGTGTTTCATATATATTAAATGAACTTGAAAACGAACAAGTAATATTAGTACCTAATGCAAAATTAGCTACATCAGTGGAACCTACTAATCTTCCACCATAAGTATCTTCTCCATATTCTGCTCCAGATGCTGTTACTGCTGGTACTGCTGGAGTTACATCATATGCAAATCGTGTTAACCCTACTGGAGTAATATTACTAGCAGCACCAGGTTGGTTATAATATGTTTCATCTATTTCTCCTTCAGTTTGTATCTCAACAAATCGAACTGAAAACTGTAAAGTTTCTCCTGCTGGTAAGTTAAATGGAGCACCACTTACTTGGAATGAGGTAACATTATTATTAGATCCAGTAACTGATGTTACTACTCTACCTTGTATTGATCCTGTATAAGCAGGAGATTGATTAATTATAGATCCTGGATATATACGGGCAAAAACAGGTGATGTTAAAGTTACAATATTACTATTAGTTACTACATTATTAGTTCCGTTAGCATTACCACTATCTGTTCCTGGAGCTATTGCTGATGTTACTTTAACATAATTAACATTTTTACCTTTTAAGTATTGCCCTGCAGTAGGAATACTCCCAGAAATATTTCCTGACATATAATTTCCATCAATGGATGTATTTGGAGTAGAAAATGTTCTAAAACGGTATTCATAAATTCCTCCACCTTGGGCATCATTTATAGCTGTTGGGTTTGATTGTCCACCCGCAACATTTCCAGACATAAACCAACCGTCTAATTGACTAGCTGATTCTGGTTGTTCAGGTGATGCTGATGTTCCATATTTTGAAAACTCACCTGTTACTTCTTTTCTACTACCTCCTGTAAATATAACCATTCCATGAGGATAAATAACATTACCAACATAAATAGATGATGAATTAACATTATTTTGTCTTTTTAATCTACCTTCTCCATCATCAAAATAACTACCACTTTCAGTTGTAATTTTTAATGATTTAGGTTGTATTTGATCTCCATATAGTTGTTTTGGAATTGACATTACTGCAATAGTAGGTTCAAAAACTGATACACTATATTTATCTACACCATATATTGCTTTGCCATATATAGATCCATTTTGATTTAATGTTAATGCTTCATAAGAACTAGTAGGGAAATATTTGTATGGATTTAAATCTGTTTGATCAAAATTTATATAAGCATTTGAACCAACAAGTCCTTCTATAGTACCATCTGTAGCATAACTAGCTGTGTTCATAACTTGAACATCACCATTACTACTTGATATATAATTTGAATAGTATAATTGTTGAATTGAATTATATACCTCTGAAGATGATATTTTAAAATTAAACCCTGCAGATCCTGTAGGGCAAAATTTATTACCTAAATAACGTTCTATAGAATAATAATTAGAAGATGTATATTGGGCTGAAGAAGATATAGAGATTGAGGCTGTAGCTAAAGTGCCACCGCCTAAATAAGTAAACCCTTTAGTAAGTTCTAAAGGGGATATTATTATATCTTGTGAATTGAATTGTTTGTATGCCGCCATCCATTCTTAAAAATCTAATTTAACTCTTACTAGAGCTTCTTTTGTAAAGTCTTTATTTAAGGGTTTTGATAATTTTGCTACTGCTAATAAATCGTTTGAATCATTATATAAACCTATTGTTGTCATATAAGTTTGAGGATTATTAATAAAATAGTTATAAATTACTTCACCTGTTGATCCTGATATATAAGATGGATTTTCAGAGTAATTAAATTCACTATTTCTAGCTCTCACAAATACAAAATCTGAAGTTATTGTTTCTTCAGAATTTAATGCAAATTGTTTTCCATTAACTATAACATTAAACATTTTTTGGTTATTATTACCATTTGTGTTTGATGTTGATATTGTATTTAAACTTATTCCTTGTGCTGTTGATAAATCTAAAGCTGAGGCATTTAATAATACTGTAGAAATATCTGGACAAAACCACCCATATGAACCATTACTTGTAGTATATCCATCACTTCCTGTATCATATGATAATCCATTTGAACCTGATATCATTTGGTATACTCTTTGTGTACCATAATAAGTTGGTAAATTTACCATTTTAGAATTATCTGTTAACTCTAAATTATTATTTGTTCCTGATCCACTTAATGTTAAATTTATACTACCTGGTAGTAATGATTCTTTATATCTAGCTCTTTCTACACTTATAGCATAAAAATCTTGGCTGCCTGAATAATTACCCCATACAAAGTTTGCATTTTCATCTTCTAAAATTAATGTTCTATATTGACCATAAATTGTAGATGCTGGTGATACACCAGGTGCTGCTGTATTATTATATGCTAGTGCTCCTCCTCCACTTTCATTACCATAGGCAATTTGGAATTGAGCTTCTCTATTGTCTCCTGCTGAAGAAGTATTAAATACAGTCGTGTAATATTTTCCTGATATACTTGATACTTGGTTGGATTGTGTAAAAAATTGCGTTAACGCAGTTACATTTCCAGTCCAACAAGTTGCTGTAATAGATTGTGCACTTACTACAAAATCATCTGGGTCTAGTCTTTTAAAGCTCATGTTTGTTTATTTTATTGATTTGTTGTTCGTGTTACTGTTAAAGGAACTGTTATTCTAGCTCCACTATCTAATCCAGTTATTGTTATAGTACTAATTATTGAAGATGCTCCTGAACCATATAGTGTGTTAATGGTAGTTGCTCTTAAACTAATTTGAGTACCAATTACTGTTGATGAAACATTAGTTCCTAAAGTTGTTGTTGCTTGTGCATTAGATGATGCTGCTGCTTCTGAATTAATACCTGTACCTGTAAATGTACTTAATAATCTTACATCTGCTACAGTACAACTATAACCACTAGTTTCAAATATTTGGTCATTTCCTAAATAATTTAATGTTTGAGGTGTAATTGCTAGCTGAGCTCCTTGTTGTAAAGTAATTGCTGAATATCCAATATCAAGTACTGGTAGTTTAGCTGTACCTCTTGGAAGAGTAGTCAATTGATACTTCATTATTTGTGATTCATTTGGAAACGCTTCTAATAAAGGCATTCCATCTATAGCTTCACCATAAAAGGCTGAACCTGAAGGGTGAGTTGGATTATAAAGTGTATAATCTATTTCATCGTCCGCTAAAGAAAATTGTGTTATTCTAAAAGAACCATCATTTTGAGCTAATAACTGTCTGCCTTTTGTTGTTAAAATGGCATCAACTGTTATTACTGAATTATTTAAATATCCCATTGTGTTGTTTTTATATAAATATTATTATATGTTATAAATATGTCTAATCTATAAGTTTATTATTTCTTAGTTGTTCTATTATTAAATCTGGTTCATTTTGTATCCCAGCTGTTGGATATTCTGGGAATAATATTGCAGATGTTGTTAATTGTTTTTTAGATAAAGGTTCTGAAGGAACATTTACGTAACTACCAGTTGCAGGTTGGAATGATGCTCCACCTGACCCCGAAATATAAGTACCTGTATTAATCACAAACTTTTGAGTTGGTCCTGGTGTACCTGGGTAAGGAAACTCTGAGTTTATAAGAATTATTGATGTATCTCTTACATATCTCCTTATTAAGAAAAAATCTTTATTTATTGAAGGTGGTACATCTCTATCTAATGTTAATTTTAGTTTAAAATTAGCAGTATCTTGAGGTGCAACTACTTTAGTTATTGTAAAAAATGCACTTTCTCTATTTTCAAATCTTATTTCATCCCCTACTTCTACATTAAATGGATTTCTTTGTTGAGGCCAAGCAGTATCAAATGGTTCTTTATTTCCAGGGAAATAAGTACTATTACTTGCTGAGTATTGTATTGTTTTTTGGTATGAAGATCCATATAAAGTATTTCCATTAGATGATTGTAATTCTATTACATTTGTATCTGTTGGTGTTGGAAAGGCCCAGTAAGGCACATTTAATGCATTATCAACATCACTTTGTCCTTGTTGACTACCTATAAGTGATATTTGTGATGTAGGTAAAGGTCTTGGGTTTAATACTTCTCCACTATTAATAGGTGATGCCACTGATGGATTATAGAAATTTTTAGCTGCTTGTCCTCCACTTTCATTATCATAATTTCCAGATGCTACCCATTTATAATATTCATTTGATTTTAAAATTGTATTACTAAAAGCATCAATAGTAAAAGTCATATATTTAGCTTGGTCATAATTTTTACCTAAAGTTCCTTCAACAAATTCTTCTATAGCTGGGGCATACCATTCTATAAAAATTTCTTTATTTGAATTTCTTAATCCTGCTCTTGAACTACCTAATATTGTTATTAAATCTAATGTTTCATAATTAGTACCTGTAGTGTCAAAAAATAATTTTGCTGTTATAGCGTTTAATGTTATAGGGATAGAAGTTGTTTGAGAACCTCCAGTTGTTCCTTTTTTTAATTCTAAGGTGTAACTACCAACATTACTATCATATTGAGATTTTTTCCAGAATGAACCTTTTTTACTTCTAAATGTTCTTGGTGGAGAAGTTGGTTGTGTTAACCTTTGTCTTATAGACCAATCATCAGATAAATTATTAGTACTAGGTGCTAAACTATCTGTTTCAAATTTTAAAACTCCTGGGTATGTAGTTGGTACATTATTAGGAGGGGTAATTGCATCTATAACTTGTAATACCATAGTTGTTGGGGTTCCTCCCCCACTCGCAGTTACATATTGTAAAGGTTGTCCAGTTACTACCCCAGGTGATGCTGTGTAAGATACTATTTTATCATCTATTTCTTGATTAGTAATAGGACCTTCTGCTTGAAAATAATAATTAGTAAATGTTGCTACATAATTTGTTACTACATTAGGATTTCCTCCCATTGGTAAAAAAGTAGCATACCCATCTGATGCAGTTTGTGAATAAAGAATTGGTATTGGTCTCTTAGCTACTTTATATAATTCTTGCATCCCCTGTAAGTCTAAATATTGGGTTTGTTGTTCTTGAGGGTTGATAGAAACATTAGCACGTGCTATACTTTGGTTTTGTCCTTCTTCAGGTAAAAATGCACCTTCAACATCATATCCTGCCCAATCAGATAAGTTAGGTTGTGATGCTTTCCCACTTTCATCTATTAAATATTTTAAAGATGCTTGAGTTAAACCATTAACTAAAGGGTAGGGATCAGTTACTTCATTTGCATAAGCAAAAAATGCAGTTTTGTATTCAATTACAGGTAAGGTACCAAATCCACCTTGTAATCCCTCTATAGTATTAATACTATTTGCTGTAGTAGCAGAACCATTATATCTTGGGTTTATAATTCTTGCGGTTGTATAGTTTGAATATGGTGTTTCAGCATATATTGCTGATCTAGATATTATTAGATCAAAGTTAATTGGACTATATATACCATATGAATAATCTGCATCAAAATATACTTCTTGTCTTCTATCATTAGCAACATTTGCATAAAATGGTTGACAATCAACTGCATAATCGAATGGAAGTGCTCCCGAGAACATACCTTCTAAATCAACAGGAACTAATCCATCTCCTGTTACTATAGGAGTATTATCAAATTCTAAATAATAATCTTTAACAAATAAAGCATTTTGAACCGATGTTGATGCCGCTGAACCTGAATTAACAGATATTGCCATTGATATACAATCTTTTAAAGCTACAGATTCTGTAAGATTATAGCTCATAGTAAATTGAGTATCTGCTCCTTGTGTTACTAAAAAATGAGATTCTGTTATTAAAAATGTTTGGTTAACAGGATTTGTTGGAAGTAAACTTCCTGTAACATCGACAGCAGGTACATAATCTGGGAAATTTCCTTTATATATTCTTATAGATGCTGTTGGCCAGGTATCTCCACCTCCTGTTTCTCCTGGACCGTAAATTGCAGTTCCATATTCTCCTTCAGTACCTGTTCCACCAAATTTACTACCTGGTGATGAACCTGTCCAAGGGCCTACTTTAATACTTGCTGTTAATTGAATAGCAGTTTGTGGTAATTGATTAAATACATAAATACCATCTATAGATTGACTTAATGATGATGAAAATGATGAATAAACATCTTGTATTTTATATGCAAAACGATTTGGGGGAGTTGGTAAATTTCTATTTGGGTTAGTTGAATCTAATTCTACTGTTGATAATAAAGGATTAGGGATAGCTGATACACCACTACTAGATACTGTATTTGCTAGTGCTACAAACTTAGCTTCCTGTCCTGCTGGGAGGGTAAAAAAGGAGCTAGTTAGGTTTGATGCTGTATAGAATACTTTTAAATCTGTTGTAGATGTAGGATCATTATTAGCTACATATCCTAACCAACTAGAATAATTAGCAGATAAACCAAATACTGTAGATCCAAATGCTTCATTATTATTTACTCCTGTAGAATCAAATGTACTACTAGTATAACAATAAGTTCCATTAGCTAAATCAACACTATCTAAATTAAAAGGTGCTGAATTAAGTGTTCCTTGTTGGGCTTGTGTTAGTGTCCAACTTGATCCAGAATAAATACCTGATGAGGCTGTTATTACAAATATAGCTCCATATGCAGGGGGAGCAAAATTTCCTCCTACATATCTAGTCCATACAAAAGGACTTACATTTCTGTTTTCATTATAAACTTCAAAAGTACCACTAACAGAAGCAGTACCATAACTTTCAGTTGTTGGGTTTCCTAATGTTGCTAAAACCCCAGCATTATACATTCCATTTAAATTATTAGATGTTGGTGCTGAACTTCCAAGTGTTAATTCAGGTTTACCTCCTTGATTCTCTGGTAGTGCATAAGTATCAGGGCCAATATAACTACTTCCTGTTCCATATAATGCCGATCCTGTTGGTAAAAAGGGAGCAGAAGGTACACCTGATTGTGTTGCTACTACTGAGTATAATTTATAAGGCCTATGCATGTAAGGATTATAAAAATAAGCATCTGCATCTCCTGTTCCTAAAGGTTGGTACCCTCTATATACCCATAATTCTTCTGATGAAGAGACTGGGATTGTAAACCCTTCTTGGGTTACATAACTTACAGGAGAGCCTAAACCTACTATCCTTGCATTTAAACTAGCATTAAAAGAGGCATCTGGGTTCTTTATAGCAGCAATATCTAGTGCCATAGAAGCAGAATTTCCTCCTGATGCTGAATAGTATACAGAATTGTCTGTTTCTTTATAGTAATATGCTACTGTTTTAGACATAGTGATTTAGTTATAAATAATATAATATAATTTTTTTACCATTCCTAATTACTCCATGATTTTTTAAATCTTTTGTAATTATAAATGTTAAGTAATCTTTTTCCTCCACCAAAATAAAAAAGTAAGTATGTAGGTAGTGAACCTATTTTGTGCATTATCTTACCTATATAGTTTTGTTTTTTTAATACCCCCATTTCATAACCCATATATTCTGTCCATGGTTTAAATATTACGTTATATAAATATTTAGTATGTTGAGGATTTCTTCTCATATATTTAATTACATATCTAGCCCACATTTGATATCCAATCATTAATGCTGGGTCTTTATCAAACATCATATCACCATAACGTTCATCTGCATCCCACATTTCTTCTGATAGGTAACCTTGTTTGTATAATTCATTACAAATAATTTTATTTTGACCAATATTTAGTCCTCCTCCGGTTCCGTTTCCTCCACCTCCAGATCCACCACCAGAACCACCTGTGTTTAAAATTTGGTAAGGCTGCATAATTAAACATCCTATACCATAATTTACTTCTTCGTAGCTTCCATCATCTAATTGTCTAAATATATTTAATCTAGCTGTTCTTACATAAGCAGAAACACTTATTCCTATACCTCCAACAACACCATCTAAGCATGTAACTTGAATATTTTTAGTATTAGATGCATTACTACCACCTCCAGTACCTGTACCTGCAACTACTGAAATCCAAGGAACAACTGTTTGTGCTGTTGATTGGTTAGGTGAGGTAAATTCTATACTTGATGACCAATTTACATTAGCATCCGATACTACTGTAGCAGCAGTAAATGCTACACCACCAGTTACATTTGGTATATCAGCTAAAGTAATATTACAAGTATATGTAACTGTTCCTTGGTTAGGTTGAGGGCCTATTCCAAGTGAAGATGATCTTACACCTATAGCTTGAACCGCGGTTGTAGGTTCAAAAACAGTATATTCAGGACCAAAATTTAAAGATTCACTTTTAAATCTAGTTAAATCTTCAGGTTTTAAATCTGTTGTAGATGGGTATGTTTGAAATTCTGACTCTGGTATAAAAGATTGTGTTGGAGATGCATTCATGTACCATGGGTATGTACTTGGTCTATAAATACCTGTTGCATTTGAAATTTCATCCTTATCTACTTCTTTAGAGCCTGAATTAAAGTTATCATTTGGGTCATAAACAAACCCTGAACCTGAACCTTCATATACTGGTACACCATTTTGGTTTCCATACCATACTGCTGATCCCCATCCTCTTACAAATTCTGTTGTAGGGAATACATCAGTAGATATATTACTTGAACTATAATCTTGTAGTGTTGGGTAACCTCTATTCCAGTCTCCTAAAACGGGTGTTACTGCTCCTACATTATTTCCAATAGTATATGGTACACTACTTGGTTGTCCTTGTACTGTAATTATATTTGATGCGGATAAGGGGTAATTTTGAGTTCTAACTATAAAAGTTGATCCTGAATATGATGCACTATATCTTTGATCATATGAGTCAGGTGAAACTTTAGGTTCTGGGATAGCATCTATATACAAACTATATAAATGACCTGGTGATCCTGTAAAAGGATATGTAATAATATAATCATTTAAAGTATTTGACCCTGAAACATATCCAGCAGGAATATCATTTGAACCTTGAGATGCAGAAAATACTAATTGATTTTCAGTTAAATCGTAAATGTTCATTGCATATCTAGCTGATGATGAAGGGAATGAGCTAAATGCCTGTAATAGATATTTACCTTCTCCTGTCCAACTTAAACTTCCACTACCCCCAAATCCACCTGTTGGTGTTACATTATCTACTCTTAAATCAACATCTATATAATTAGCTCCACTCATTTGATGCACAAAATAATTTAAACTAGCTGCACTACTTGATAATGTAGGTTGTACTGGTGGGAAATATCCTTGTGGTGCTGATTCTGTTATATTAGAAGCACGTGTTACATTAGGATCTACTCCTGAACCTGTAGCATACCATATAAATTGACCACTTGCACTAAATGAGAAATTTGTAAATAAATCATCATTTGATTTAACTGCATCACTTGAACCATTTGGGTCTACTATAATTAATGAACAATCAAATGTTGATGGCACTCCATCATCTTTTACTGTAGCATTAGAAATATACCATGTTTGGAATCCTTGTAATAATTCACCTCTACTTCCCCCTGTTCTAGCTTCTGATAGGTTAAAAGTAATATATTCTGCTGATGTTATAAAATTAGAAATTACTTCTTTATTAACAGATATATTTGATATTTTTATATATTTTACTTTAAATCCAGCTTCATCATTTGCAGTCCAAAGCCAAGCATTTCCATCTGCAGGGCAATTTCTATCACTAAGGAAAAATTCTTCTGTCATTATAGACCCAGTAGCTCTTTGTCCAAAGAACCATTGTACTCTATAAAACATATCTACAATACCATTATTTCCAAAATATGCGGCACATGATTCAGGTATTTCTACTTGTAAAGCTCCGGCACCTGCTTGAAATTCTCCATTATAAAATTCTCTTTGATCATCTCTTAATACAGTAACTGACCCAGAAATACTTTGTAGTGATTCTGTAAAGCTTTGTGTTACTTCATATTGACTATAAAAAGATGAAGATACTACTTCATCAGAAGTTAAACCACTATATAAAGTAGAACTACCTGAGTAATAAACGGGGGCAGCATATTCAGTATTAAATGGTTCAAATACTCCACCTGTTCCTCCTTTAGTTACATATATAGAAGATCCACTTATAGGATCATATTGAGGATAATCATTAGATCCTGTATTGTAATCTCTAGAAAAGGGTTTAACTGAACCTGTATGTGTTACATTTTCAAAAGATGCAGATGGTGGAGCGTATTTATTTCTTTCTAATAAATTTTGTTTAATTACTACTCCTGAGGTTAATGTTGTTCTAGCAGGAGTAAAATCTTCTATCATTTTAAATAATGAATTATCAAAGAATGAAATTAATCTAATAAAATCATTTACATCGTATCCTTTTATATATTTTTTAAAATATTCATCTCTTAAAGCATCTAAATTTGGATACGAATAAGGAGCTAAATCTTTATCTGGTATAGTAGATGTTGTTCCATAAAAAGGCATTTCAGACCCTGTTATATATTGTCCTGCAATTCTATTTTGCATTACTTGTAAAGGGTTTCCTATATAATCACCTATATTAAAATTACCAATTTGAGCAATTATATCATCATTTACTTGATCAGTAGGTGAAAATGCTACTTCTAAACTGCTTGCATTAGGTTCACTTCCACTTATATATGGTGATTGTGCTATAGATCTTATAGGTGATAAAGTTGATCCTGATGGAATGACATTATTAGCAATGTATATTTTATCATTTACTCTAGTTGTTATACCTACGTTTGGATGATTTAATAAAGCTAATTCTTTATTTTTAGTAAAACTTCCACTTGGGGATATGTAAAAATCACTATTATTAGCAAAAGATTGTGTTATAACATATGAACCCGTTATTTTAGGGTGAATTGATTGTCTACTACCTGTGTTTAATTCTGTACCTAAAGCTGCTCTAAATGTTAATTCATTTGGAGTTGAATTTATACTATTACCTTGTACAGAATAAGGATTAACTATAAAATCTTCAAATGAACTTGCTGATATTATTGGATCCCAATATCTTATTTCTTGTAATGCTCCTGTAAGAGGCAAATGGTCTGTTCCATCAATATTAATACCACCTGAATCTACTCCAAATGGGAAATTGCATGTTGATATTCCTCTATAAAGATTTACATTTGATGGAACTGATGATGATTTGTAATATTGAATATTTTGGTCTACTCTATTTCCTGCATATATTGAAGCTGTAGAATTTGCATAGTCCATTGTTGTCATTACTGACCACCAACCATTATCAAAAAATGGTGCTTCTATACTAGCAGTAAGTGAGTATTCTGTATTTCCTCTAGGATAAAATTTTAATGTTCCAAAGTTTTTATCTAAACTAGGTATTGACCCACTATATGATCCAGATGCACCACTTGCTCCTGTATATTCTAATGTTATAAAAGCATTACTATTATTTCCAACCCAAATATTTTGATAAAGTGATGCTGTTGGGGCTGATATAGTTTTAAATCTAAATTGTATTGTTTGTGGTTCTTGAACATTATCCCATGCTGTATTATTTTCAAATGAAGATGTGAATTGTGTGCTTCTGTCTAAATCAAGAGCATAATTAAATGTATTTTGGTTAAAATCCCAATCTCTAACTTCTTGTCTATCTTTACCTCCAAATTCATTTATTCTTAAAATTGTATTTGGAATACCATATGATGTAATAAGGGCTCTTAATCCTTGTATTGTACCTTTTGATTTTAGTAAATAAGGTATATTATGGTAAATACGTTTATATAAACGCTTGTTTACATTGCTTAATGGAACTATATCATTCGAAGCTGATATTTTAGTATCTATGTATTCAAACCCAGATTTAGCAGGGTATGTAGTAGACATATTTGGTAATGGAAATGTACTTCCTGATGGTGTTATTCCTAAAAAGGCTGTATATAAATCATCATTATTAAAATTATTAGAATATAATTTAATACCAAAATCTTTAATAGCATCTGCTACTAAGTCTTTAGATATACCATAATCTAATCTATTATCACCATCAAATCTTTTAGTTAAATCTTTAGTATATAACCAAGTATTATCATATTGTTGAGCTACCATGTCAACAAATAATTCATATTTTTTATTTGATGAATCACTTTTTAAATATTCAGGGATAGCATTATATAAATAATCTATATTATTAAAATCATATTCTGATGCTGAATACGCTTGACCTCCATATAATGCACTTTCTGGATCTCCGCTTCCTAACCAATTTAATACTTCTGTGCTACCTGTTGGGTATAAAGTGTATGGGGGTGATGTTGATATTTTAGGGTATGATTTAGAAGATCCACTATTAAAATATAAAAAGTATTCATACCCATCAAAGTTTTCAATTATTTTTTCTATTGTAGCTGTAAATGCTGCTGCACTTGAAGAATAAACTGATGAACCTGTAGTTGGTCCTATTATACTTCCTAATGAAGAAGATAATTGATTACTTGCTGATTGTATTAATCCTACTTTATAATAAAAGTTTTCTAATCTAGTTAATGCAGATGAAAAATGAATAAATTCATTATAATCCTCATAATTAACACTTATATCTATTTCTTTTTTATCTAATAAACTTTTTATTTGATTAAATGAACTTGTTACATCTGTACCTATTAATGTATTATAATTAAAAATACCACTAGCTTCACCTGTTTCATTTTTAACTTGTAAACTATAATTAGGACCTTGAATAAATGATGTATCTAAACTTTCAAATGCTATTTGGGGAAATACTACATTATATGCCTGTGGAGTAGAAATTTCTTCTACTATCCATAAATTTGATTTAATATTAAATTGAGATGGAAGGGCTTCATATAATTTAATTAATACAGAAGGTTCTATTTCTGATTCTGTATCTAATCTAATATTATTAGCTATAACCTGTTGATCTCTACCAAAATTAAGATAAAAATCAACAAAATAATTAGCATTATCTCTATATTGAATAAATTCTAAACTAGAACTTATTATATTTGCATCTGGTATTGCATTACTTTTTAATCTAACTTCTGTTCTATCTGAACTTATTTCACTAATATAATAATTAGTAGTAATATCTGAATCTAAATGTTTTCTATAAAAATTATAAGTTGTAAAATAACTACCTTGAGTAAACCCATATTTTTCTAAATCCTCAGCAGGTTTTAAGAAGGTATCTCCTTGTAAAACATCAAATGTAGTAACAGAAACAGCTTTAATTTCTGGGTTGTTAGGATATATTAAAGTTTTATTTTCATCATAAGCATAAAATTCAATATAATCACCTGCATTTGGATCAGCTGCTGCACCTGTAAAGGCTGTATCTAATCTTGATGCTGATAATAGAGTAGTATCGTCTGAATCATAAGATTGGAAATCAAATGAAGTAGGCATTACATTAAATATTTGTATGTTAGTATCCACCATTTCCTCCTGTATTAGTATTTGTTGACATTCCTCCAAAATTATTATCTGTGGTTGTTGTTCCACCTACTGATGCTACTTGTGATTCTATTTGTGCCGCAGCGTCTACTTCTGCTTTTAATGAACCTGTAACTCCAGTTACTAAATTTGCATTTTCTAATTGTAAGGATAAAATTTCCTTTCTTAATGTTGCTATTTCTTCTTGTAATGCTGCTATTTCTTCTGAGTTAGCTGTTATATTAGCATATGCACCACTAGTTAATATTAAATATTCATGTGAATCTACTTCACCTAATGCCGGTATATCATAAAAAAGATCATTGTAATATCCAAAGAATTGTTCAACTGTTACATTATTTTCTTGGATTTCAGCAATTGTAGGTACTCCTAATTGAACAAATTGGGTATCAATAGTACGAGTATATTCTTCTTTAGAATAAACTTTTTTTTCTAAATCTATTTTTTCCGACTGAGCCATGTATTATCCGTTTACAACTTTAAATGTGTAATTTTCATCTAAAACTAAAGTATTTCCTTTTATTTCTGTTTTTATTAAAATTTGATAATTTCTTTCAGGTTGTAAGCCATTCATATATACTTTAAAGAAACTTCCTGTTACATCACAACTTATTTGAGTAAATAAAGGATCAAAATCAATTACAAATTCATTGGTTGATAAGTCTTTTACAGCATAATATGATGATGATGGTAAAGCATGATTAGTAGTATATAATGAAGCTGTTTTATAAGTTCTTACTGGAAATTCTGGTCTACAATTTAACCTAAAATTATTAATACTTTGACTATAAAAAGTTCCTTGATTATTATCTAATGCTACAAATAAATCTGGAGTATCAATTACATTTAAACTGCCTGTTTCATAAGCAAAATCTCTCCATTTTATTTCTAATTCAGGAGGGTATATTGTATTTGTATCAACAGAATAATATTTAAGCCATGGATTTACTGCAAAAGAGGGATTAAATTCTTCTGTATTACTCCATTTAACTATAAATCCGTTATTAGCAATAGAAGTTAATCCTGAATTTAAACCTGATGAAGATGAATACCATACTTTTATTATATCAGTTACATCTAAATCCATATCTTTTTGACTCCTTAAAGTAAAAGATTGAGTTGCTTCTAATGGTCCTATATTATTACCTGCCCATTTATAACCACCTGATCCTGTCCACCAATATCCTCCTCCGGCATTATTACTTCCTACAAAAGATGCTGTTCTTAATGAATTAAAACCAGCTGTTGTCCATTTATTACTTCCTGAATAGTCACTCCAAATCCAACTTGCCCCATTATCTACTATTTTATTATCTAAATATCTTCCTGTTCCGTTATTAAAAGCAGTTGCTAATGGAAATGTTTCAATATTAGAATCCATTATAACACCTGTTGCCTTAGCAATAAATCCCTTTAAACTTGCTGATATAGCTAATGTATTTGCTTCATTGTTAATAACGTCATTTATTTCGCTATTATCAAATTTTATTAATGCTCTAGAAACTCTAGGACTAGCCCCAGATTCTGTTACTTCATTTTTTATTTCTAAAATTGAATCTAATCCCGTGTTCATAGACTGATATGCACTATAAAGTGTTGTATCTTGGGATGGAAAAAGTTTATATACTGCCATAATTATTATATTGCTACTACTTGTCCTTTAATGTCACTATTTGGGTATTTTACTTCAAATATACTAGGATCTAATGATGGAAAAATAGTTCCATTTTGTGTTGCACCATTTATATCGTATGCCCATTCAGAATATCCTTTAGTTGTTCCTGATATATTAGATATTTTTATTGTTTTAACAGTTTGAACACCTTCTACTTCATCTAATAAAACATATAAAGGGTTAAGTAATATTGGTTGGTTTATTTGCCATTTACTTGTTAGAAAATAATTTTGTAATGCTAATATACAATCGCTTAAAACTCTATTATTGTTATAGCTAGGTAAAGTTATAATTTCAAAATCAACTCCTATATTAATTACAAAAGCATCTCTAATACTTAAATTATCACCAATCATTCTATATTGGTTTAAATAAGATTTTAGGTTATTTTTTAATGTTGATGATGCAGTTGTTAGATGGTTATTAACATCTATTGATAACACAAAAATATTTAGTGTTGTATTAGCATCTCCCCCAGCATTAGGTCTTTGTGTAAGTGCTTTAGAAATAGTACCAAACTTAGAAGGCATACTTAATGTTCTTACTAAATAATCATCAGCTGTAACATTTCTCATTTGTGATCCAAAATTTGAAATAATGTTTTGTCTTATTTCTTCAATTGAATCTCCATCACTTCCCCCGCTTGCTGCGATTGGATTATTTGTAGAAATAGAATTAAATGTTGTTTCTGCTAATGCTGCATTTAAGTTTGATTTAATAAATTGAATTGTTGATGTATCTGGGTTTGTTAGTGTATTTGATAATATATTAGATTTAACTCCACCACCTACATAATATCTAATTGTTAGTGTTGTATTTGTGGGAGCTACACCATAAGTATTTGTAAAAATAAAATTAGTTGGACTATATGCTGATGTTAATTTATCTTGACCAAAAGGTAAACCTATACCTACATTTGCAGGGTTTGGAATAATTTCTTCAGTTGTTGACAATGGACTACCAGCTCCAAATTGTAATTGTAATGTTGAATCATTTATAAATCTAGTAGCAAATCTATTTTGAACTGATTTTGTCTGTAGTAAATAAGGAGCATCATTGCCCGTTACATAATTATTTGGATCATTTATGTTTGTATTTTTTATACTATCATATATTTGTTCTTCTCCTAAATAATTTACTTCATACCATTTATTTCCATCAGAATCAGTACAATCTATTACACCCGCTATACTGTCTGCTACTATATTTACAGTTGCAAATTCTTGTGGGGCTCCAAATGGAAATTGAATTGTTTGAATATCTCCTGAAAAGGCTGTTGCTGATTTTTTTAATAAAAATTGTGATGGTACATCAGCTGTAATTTGAGCTACACTAACTGTTGTTGGATTATCTGAACTTGAAACTGTAAAATCAATTGGGTCTTCAATTGAAAAGTTTGTTGCTGTTCCTGTTCTTGTAGATATTTTAGTATTTGCATTTACATATAAAGCATAATCATAATCAGGTACATATTCACTTCCTGATAGTTTTGCAGGTACAATTTGATAGAAATCTACTTCAGTAGTTGATAAGCTAGTTACTCTTGGTTTGTAACCATACATATAAGACAAATTAAATAAATTATTGTTTTGTCTTGCATATTGTACGTAATTTTCTTGTATTTGATTATCTAAATAAAAAGATAAAACATCACCTATATAAGCTGCTTGTTCTATAAACATCATACCTGGTGATGTCGCAGTAAAATCTGTATAAGTGGTTGGGAAGTAAGTTTGGCTATAATTTATTAGCTGTGATCTATACTCCGTAAAGTCTTTATTTATGTAATTTATGTCTCTTCTTATTGCCATTATTCAAAGCTTAAGGTTAAATCATCTGTTATTGATGTGTTTTGTACTGAGTATTTAATAGCTACTTGTACTTCATTATGATCGAAATTGCCCGTAACAATTACACTATATACTAATATGTTAGGGAATTGATTTTTTAGTTTTTCATTAATATCATCTTTTAAAAAATCTAAATTTTCAGAATCAATATTTGTAAATATAAAATTCCTTAAACCTCCTCCAAAAGTAGGATTGCCTGGTCTTTCACCTGGGTTTGTTAAAAAGTAATTAATTAAATTATTTTTAATTGCTTCTTTAGTAGTATAATTTGGAGTAAATACCCCACCTTCATTAAAAGGTATATCAACACCTATACCAACTCGGGCTCTAGTGTCATTAGGATAAATTTGTACTGCTCCAAACGCCATAATTATACTTTACCTTGCATTAAATTCATAATTTGTTCTGGTGATACATTTCCTGCTGGTAGTTGTCCATTAGGAGATGTTGTATCTCCAGAAGTAACTTGTAAAGGTATATTAGCTGATGTTGCATTTAAAGTACCATTTGCTCCTGGCATCATATTTCCTAATACATTTTGTATGTTTTCTCTCATTGCCATTCTATCTTCTTTAGGTAATGGTTGTTGAGTTGGCACCTCAGCTACTGGAGCTGATGGTCTATATTCTTGTACAACTTGTTTAGGTGTTTTGACAGCCTCTAGCAAGATGTCTTTAAGCTCTTCTTGAATTGCTTCACGAACTGCTGTTTTTACTATGCTTTTAAGTTCTGTTAATTTCATTTTTAGAAAATTTTGTTTATTATAAATATTATGTTATTGTGCTTTTAAATTATTACTTTGAATATAGAATACTAGTTCGTCAATTAGTACTTGATCTGATGCACTAAATGATGGTTCTCCTTTTAATAATACTACTCCTTGGGCATTACTTGCAGTAGCAAATCTTCGATTTAATGAACCTACTTTTACTTTAGAAACTTCAACTCCCATAGTAAATCCATTAACATCTATAACTACAACATTTCCATCTTCTTCTTCTGCTAGTAACAATGCTGTTAATTCATTATCAAGTTCTTCTTGTTCTATATTTAGTCCTCGTGAACATTGATCTAATTTATTATCTAATATTTTAAGTAATTGTAGTGCTTTTAATAAATATATTCGTAATAATACTAAAGCACTTAAAACTGCAAGTGTTAATTTTTCAATTAAATCAATTTTTTCTTTAATTTTATCAAACTTTTCAATATATTTTGATACTTTACCATATGAAGCAGAAGTTATAACACCCCCTTGTGGTCCTGGTGGTAAACCTATAGTAGTAGGCAATGGAAGGTTTTTAAATATATTGTAGATAGTTTTAAATATTGATATTAAGGATGCAAATACTCCTAGTCCCTTTACAGCGGCATCAACTATTCTATATATGTTATTTAATTGTCTTACTAATCTATTTCTTTTAGCTATAAGGGCTTTTATTGATTCTTGATCTTCAGGACATTTTGTATCTGTATTATTTAAATTATTTTGGCCATCTAACCATTTATTAATTTGAGTTATACCAAGTTGTGCTAACATACCAATAATAACAGGAATAAGTCTATTAACTATAATTTTAACTTGTTCTCTTATTAATTTACTTATATTTGCAGGTGTTTTTACTCCTCCTTTATTTATTGATTTTACTTCTTTATTTTCTAAAGTTCCGATTTTTGATAAATCTTGTGCTTTAGATTTTTCTTTCGAGTCTAATTTTATTAAAGGGATAAAATTTCTAATTTGTTTTTTTCCTGTAAGTGCTGATTTTCGTTGTGTGTTATATTCTTCTTTATTAAATGTAAAATTTAAATCTTCATTTACAACTTTATATACAACATCATCACCATAATTAGGATATATTATTAGACATTTCCATTGTAAAATCCATTGCCCATTACCATCAGTTTTTGTTGAATATACTTGCTCTTCATTTTCAGAATCTTTAGTTTTAATTTCTACATTAACTCCCTTCATAGGTGAACCTGTATCTTTATCTATTATTCTAGATGAGGTTGTAAATTCACTATAAAAATTTTGGTCAGTAGGGAATAAAGGTTCAAATACACCTAATATAGGTAAAGATTTCCAAGTTTCAAAATAAAGATCAGTAGAATCATAATTAGTTAAAATATAATTTTGAAAGATAGTAAGTGATTCTGTTACCTGCTCTAATAAATCTGTTGGGGAACTAAATTCATCTTCATCATCACTACGGCTTGTTGAATTTTTAGTTGTAATGTTATAAACATTTTCACCATACCACCATAATGTATATATGTTTTGTTTTTGTCCATAAGCAATAGTTCTTGTAAGTTCTATTCTCCATTCTTCTTGAATAGCTCCACCAAATTGTAGTGGCCATTTTCCTACTACCCCATTAAGTATTGATTTAAAAGCATCCATTGTTATATAGTTTTAGATATTTTAGAAAGTAATTCATTTTTACTTAAAACTTTTAACATTTTTTCCATCTGTGATGAAACAGTACTTGCAATTGGGGGTATTGTAGGATGAGGAGCAGGAACACCACCAGGCCATATTTGTGATTCTGATAATGCTTCTGATATATTTTTTACATTTTGGACTAATAATTCAAATTGTTCCATAAAATCAGTCCCTAAAACTAATGCTTGTTTAGCTCCTTTTCCTCCAAGTAATATTCTTTGAGATTGGAATTGTAAACTATTATTAGCAGAAATAGCTATTTCATCGTTTGCCCCTATATCTATATTTTTTTCAGACCCAATAAGTATACTATCTGAATTGGCATTAAATACTAATCTACCCGAATTTAATATTATTTGGTTTTTAGTATATTCTGATGGTACTTCTGGTGGGTTATTATATGATTGGTTTCTATAGCCGGTTTCAATGGGTATTTGCTGGTTAGATGTTAAGTATACTGATGATAAATCTTTATTAATATCTTCAGTTATTGGTTTCCAACTTGGAGGTTCAACTTCAGGGTTTTGTCCATTTCTAATAATTGTAATTGGGTTACCACTTGAACCTGTTACTGACCAGTTATTAGTTACTTCTGCATTTATTTTTGATGTATTTCCTAATCTTATACTATTACCGAATCTTCCTTCTAATATTTGGTCTCCAGCAAAGGGCATAATAGGATGGATAATAGAGCTTTCAACAAAAGATCCACCACTACCACCATTTAAATCTAGATCTGTAGATTCATTTGTTGATTGATTTGGACTACCAGCTTCTATTTGGAATATATTTTTACTTGTAATTGGTGTTTTTGAAGGATTATTTAGAGGGTTTGGATATGCATTACTATGAGGGTGATTCCATATACCTATAGTATTTAAATAATAATATTCTTCAGTATTAGACATATCACCTATACCATCTCTTGATGGTAATCTAAATAGTAAAACTACTTCATTAACTAAAGGAAAGTTTTTTATTTGGGGAAATAAAGGTTTAGCATAATTTAAACCTGAGGAATTTAATTCATTTTCATTGATAGGTCCTCCAACTGGTTGGAATTGTATAGTACCTATGCCTTGAAATTCGTTAGTGGTTTTAAATATAGATGAATTTGAATTTAAATTGATATTAGTAACCCTTGCGGATAACATTTTTTCTTTTAAATCATCATCACTTAAATTTCCCCTTGAATTTTGACTAATAATGCTGTCAAAAAAACCAATTCCTGTTTTATAGCCCATCTTCTTTTGATTCGATAGTTATCTTCTCTAATTCAGCCATTAATTCTTCTTTTTCAGCATCAGATATACCTAACCCATCTCCTTGGTCATTATTAACTGCACGTTGAATTATTGTAGCCATTTTAATTAATTGTTCATCATTACGAACTCCTAATTCTAAATAGTCTTTTATTAATGGCACTATAAGAGTAGCATCACCTATATCCGAAACAAGTGGTTTTAATTCTGATATTAAACCTGTAATTTGTTGTTCCTTCTTTTTTTGATTGTCGTAAATCTCGCTTAAAATATCCGAGAATTTTTTCTTACCAAAAATTATGTTATCTAATTTACCCATAATGTTTTTGGTTATAAATATTAATATAAAATAAAGTTAGAATCTTGTGTAACCATTTTCTAAATAGAAAACGTATTGCGATCTAAAAATTTCATAAAGTTTATCTGCTATTTTGGTTATTTTAGGAGTTTTTACATCAACCATTTCACGAATATATATGTAAAGTGCTTTCTTATTAAATACTTCTATAGTTTCTCTTTTTCTAAATAATTCAAGTATTGCATCTGCTATTTGAGCATCATTCTTTTTAGGAAATAAATCAAATATATTTCCAGTAACATGCTTAACATAAATTTCTATATATTCACTTAGTTCATCTTTTTCCTTACCTACATCTTTCATGTTGTAGGTATGAGTTGATCCTTCTTTCATTAAGTTATCAACAGGTACTTTTTTAACTTTTTTATTATAATTTTTAGTATTGTATAATATTAACCAACGCTTAACAATAGTACCAAAATAAGAATATGCTTTAGCACCTCTACCTGGGTCAAATAAGTGTATTTTAGATAATAGAAATGTAATTATTTCATGTTGTAAATGTTCTAAATTATCTACTTCCGTATGATAAAATTTAAATGTATGAATAATGTTTTCCGTTAACTTAAAAAACGCGTAATGAATTTCGCGTTCGTATATTTTAGATCTAATTTTAGAGTCGTCTGTGTTATTATATAACACTATAGCGTCCTCCGTATCTTGAGTAAAATAATTTTTACTCTTCTTTCTTCTTTTTCTGACCATTATTGAATTTTAAACTTAGATAAACGATTTTGAATTACCTTTATTTGTTTAAAAAACCAACCAATTTCATCATCTCCTTCAAAAGTACCTTTAGCATCTATTTCTTTAATTCTTTTTTCAATAGATGTTACTTCATTTGAAAATTCTGTTATGTATGTGTCATAATCATTTACAATATCTTCTACTGCTTCGTACTTTTTTAAAAGATTGTAGCTAGTAAATCCTAAAACTATAACTAACACTGTTAGTATTGATATTAAAATTATAGATATTGTTGTCATATTATAAACTGTCTAACATATTTTTTAATCCTTCACTTTTTACCGAATTTAAAGCTCTATTTTTAGTGGAGGGTTTCTTATTAGACGACAATGTATAATTTTTCTTTGACGCATCCACGCTATTTTGAGAAAACTTTGGAAGCCATTCAATTTCAAATTCAATACGTGCAGCCATCATATCAGCTTGATGCAAGATAAATGGTAAAGATGTGCGAGGTTTTTGTTCTGGCATGAACCCTTTTAGGTATTTTTCATTTGCCGAATCATATAAACCATCATGTGTTTGAATAGCTATCATTTCATTAAATGAATATTTAATACCATGTTCTTGTAATAAAAATAACCCACGATCTGGTACAGCAGCGAATGCTAATTTTTTATTGAACATATATTCTTCACCTAATTTTTCCCTTCTCCAATTATCTGTTTGAGGTATATAGGCATCATAATTAGAATCACCCATTTTACCTAAATCATGATTAATAGCGGAAAATACTAATTCTTCTTGTGTAAATGTACTCATATCACAACCAAATCCTTCCCATACATTAGACATAGATAAAGCAGCTTTAACTACTCTATTAACATGATCTACATAACCACCTGGAAAGGCTGAATGGTATTCTTTTTTATGTGCCGCAGGCATTAAAATAATACGATCTTCATATTTTTTATAAAAATCTAATAATTGTTGCTTACGATCTCCTGTAATGTGTTGTTCAATATTAGAATTGAACTCAATCCAATTAGCTTGGATTTGCTCCGCTGTTAATTTCATAACTTTTATTTTTTAATTTATTATTTACCTCCTACTTCTGAAGCCGTTCTAGGTTCATTGTCAACAGCATTTCTTACTTCATGTACTAATTCAATAGTTTTAGCAATTTGTGCCTTATATTCTGATGCTGGGGCTTGTGTGTTGACTAATCTATGACAATTCATTAAAGAATTTTCAACGTTGTCTAATTTATTTTCAATATACTCTCTATTTCTCATAACTTGTGTTATTATTTATTTATATTATAATTGTTGTCCCTTTATCCCCTGTTGCGCCTTTGTTTCCCATCCCATTTTTTATCAAAACCCGTGATATTAAGATACGAGGGATATTTTGCCCATCCTAGTTATTTTAGACTTTTTCTTTTAATTTTTGTAATTTTAGTAAAAAAGCACATTTTTCATATTCTTCTTCTTCTTGAAAATATTCAATACTTGATTTTAATGCGCTAATAAAAGTAGATTTTTTAAACTCAATAAAAGCACTTAAGTGGTTTTCCTTATCTAAATTTAATTGTCTAATATAAAACCAAGCTCTATTAAAAACAGCAAACTCAGCATTTATTTTAGCTAAATCACTGTCATAATTAGGATCTTCTTTTTGGAGGAATGCTTTTAATTTAGCATGAAAGACAAAATGGTTCTGAACTAATTTAGTGAACATTCCAATTTTAGCATACCCTTCCTCCAATATATCTTCAGGAGAGTTAATTAATTCCTTGCTATCCTTTTTATTGTTATTATCAAATAATCCAAAAATTTTATTTTTATCTATCATCTTTTTCCACCATAGTAGGCAACAGCATGCCCTTCAGTTATTAAAATGTCATTTAATTTAACTTCACCTAAATATATTTCACCTAAGCATCTACCAAATTTCCCAACACCTTGTGATTTTAAAACAAAAATGTTTTTATGTTCTTTTAATAACTCCTTAACTCTAGCTTTAGCAGCTAATCCTCTTACTTTTTCTTCTAAATCTCTAGTACGAGATTCAGGGGCATTTATACCAACTAACCTAATGCGAATTATTTTATGTGTATCAAACCCTAAATCTACTTGGGCGTCAACAGTATCACCATCAACTACTTTAATACATTTTGCTTTATATATGTACATAATGTTATTTAGTTATAAATATTGACTAATCTTCTAACTCAGCCAACTCTACTTCAATACCCGCTTTTATTGCTTTTAAATTATCATATTCTTCAACTAAATCAGCTTTTTTAGGATTATCTGGATGGTATCTCCATATTTCTTCCATTACTGTTGCTGTAGCCATTAAATCATTAATCAATTCTGATTTTTGGTTGTCTAATTTTTCTTGTTCTGTTATTTCTTTCATTTTTTATTATTTATTAATTAATTATTATTTTAAATTCTTTTTCTAATCCATCTTGTATTCCGTTTTTACTTCCCCAAGAGGCATTTACATATACTTTAACTGTATCGCCTATCATTTGTGGGTACATAAATATTTGTTGTCTTGTGTAATAACTATATTTAGTTTTAGTACCAATTGCTTCTTCAGCATAGGGACATTCCCAACAAAAATTCTTTTGTATTTGATATCCTGCTATATTTAATGGAGGGGAAAGTTGAACTATATCTGTTAATGTATAAGTCATTTCTCCTACAGGAATTGGGTTATTAAATTCACCATTAGTAAACCAACTTAAATATGAATATGTTGGTACTGTAAATGATAAAGAATCAAATGCCACCCAAGTATCTGAATCATATCCAACTTCAACTAAAGGAATATTATTAACTACATACTCATCAACAACTTCATCTAATTGGGTTTCAATAGTAAAATAATTTATACCATTATACTCTATATTCCAATAACCGTTATCATCTTGATATACACCGGGACTAACCAGTGGGTCCAGTTGAATTAACGCGTTACAATCCCCATCTATACATGGATATGAATCGAGCATTACCTCCTTGCTACACGCAAAGAGGCAAATTATCGATATTAAACTTATTACTTTTTTCATTATGCTACTAATTCTAAGGCTTTACTAAACATTTTTTTATTTACGTCCATATCTTGCTTAAAGTTTTTAATTATTCTAGCTTGACGTTTTTTTCCACCTTTAGTAATGTATTCAAAATTTCCTTCAATAATATTTTCTTGAATTCTATTAAATACTTCCCAAAGCATATTTCCTTCATCTTTTTTACGTTGAACATTTAATACTTCCTCTATAGCTTCATTTGGGTAGGTATTTTCTGTTCCTTTAATTCTAATATCTAATAAATCTTTTGCTAAATTAAACATTTGTTCTTCTTCTAATTCAACAGCTTTCATCTTATTCATTGAATCAACAGTTAAAGGTAATTTTTCAACCATATCCTTAATAAGACCTTGTAAATCTTCAAATGTATAACCCATGTGACGCATTTTAATATCTTCAAATTCTGTATCTGCAATCACTAATCCATTTTCACAGATCATTCTAAATAATCCTGCTGTAAATTGAAAACAATTTTTACCATCATGAGAATTTGTCATTAATATTTGTGGAAAAACTGTATCTCCATCTTCACCATTAATTACAACATCATCATTTCTAAAAACAATCATGTGTTTTTGAAAACCACTAGTACCTTTAGTTCTAGCATTTACTTGCTTGGCATCAACTGGTTTCCAACCTAACAATTCCATATCATCAATTACTTTTTCAGTTGGAATATGTGTATACTTATCTGTTACCCCTGAAGAAGGTATCATTGTAAAAATACTTGGAGCGATTTCTTTTAACTCTTCTTTTCCTAAAAATTTGCTTGCGTTTAAATCTAACATAACCTTTTTGTGTTTTAAATTATTAATATACCGTGAATATACGAAAGATAGCCCGGGAAGCCAAGCTTCCCGTGCATTACTTTTAATTATTTTTTTACTAATAAACTTGGAGAAACTGTATATTGACCACCTATTCTACCATCACCAACATCACTAGCTTGAACTTTAATATTCTTACTATTAATTTTAACAATTCTAAAATTTTGCTTAGGATCAATTTTCTTATGATCAATACCTACTATATCACCAACTCTAAATGATGATTTTGCTGAATACTGTAATTCTGATCTACGAATAGAAACTGCATTTTTAATTTGATTAATTTCTGATTGATCTGAATTTTTAATGAATTCTAATACTTCTTTTAAATTTACCATAACCTTTATTTTTATTTAGTGTTGCAACTTCATTATTACAACATGGTAAATATACGAACCCTATCTCGGGTAGCCAAGCTTCCCGTGCATTACTTTTAGAAGCTTTTAATCTGATATAGTTATTAGAAAGTCTAACTCACCCACCACTCTTACAAAACTTTCACTTAATGCAACGTTTACATCAGGTGTAAATGTTATTGATGGGTTTTGGAGGTTATCACCATCAAACGCTCCATTTACTGACCATTTATAGTCGTCATTTATTAAACTAGCTGTAACGAATTTTTGATTTACATTTGAGAATGCAAAACTACCAGATGCATTTTTAGGTTGACCAGCATAAGATCCTGAGTAGTTATATGGCGTTTCGTAAGTTAGATATAAACTAGATGGATTATCCCAATATGATTGCCAAGAAGCATTAGATCCTAATGTAAATGTATATGCTGTACCCTTAGTTAAAGCGGGTAGAGGCATTGCTTTTTGAGCTCCATTACTATCTAATGACCCAGAAAATGATTTTTGATATACTATCGCCATGTTAAATGTTTATTATAAATATATAATTTAATCAGGGAAATTAAAATAAAGTTCAAATATAGAAAGTGCATTATGATGTTTTTGACGTATAATAGTAGGTGTTACTTTATCTAAATATTTATGTAATTGTCTACCTATAACATATTTATTATCTTTAACAACACCATCTTCAATTGTATATGCTCCAAATTCACCTAATTTAGGGTTTAAAACAACACTATTATCTTTAATATCTTTCATCATAGAATTTTCTCCAGCATATTCATTATCAACTTTTATTTGGGTAAACAAAGTATTTTCAGTACATAATTGAATAAATGGGGCAAATTCTAAAAATACATCTACAGCCATATTAATAGGTAAAATTCTATCATAATACCATTGTGCTGCTTCTCTAGTTAAAACATAAGAATGAGCTGCAAATTGGTCAAATCTATGTCTTTCTATTAATTTAATTTTATCTTTTTCAAAATCTCTCCAAATAAGAGGACTTGAAGACTCGATTTTATCCAAATACTTCCCTAACCATAAAACACCCCATTTCATAGGAGTTTGACTAGGTTCTAATCTTTCTTTAATTTTGTTAAGATCATAACTATATGCGTAATGTGTTGCGAATATGTCATCTTCTACGAATAAAGCTGTGTCTTCCCCACTTTCTAAAAACTCACCCCAAGCTTTTCTATGTGATAAAGCACAACAAATAATTCCAATTGTACACCAACCATTAGGATCACGAAATTTTGTAGATACATTTTCTTTTAACCATGTAGGAGTTACATCAATCTCTTGATTATCAATAGCTTTTACCCAATTAATATCTTCTTCCCTAAATACCTTCCTAAGTGTTTTTTTTCTTTCTGTATGTCTATCTAAATGTATAGCATAAACTTTACCAAATGGATTCTTAATCATCTAAACTTTTATTTAATTCATCTTCTACGGATTCATCCATAAAAGCAGCCCATTTACCTTTAGGGCAAAATGAAGATAATGACCTTACTTTTAATTGTAATATACACCCACAATCTCTACAACAAGGAGCTGTTCCTGGCATAGCACAGCTATCTCCTTTAGTATCAAACAATTCACATTTTGAACATATATCCCATCTTATAGCAGCAATTTGTTCAACATCTTCTTTAACAAAGACTCTATTTTTAATGCCTTCAAATATTGCATCACGATTACCCCAAGCTTTTATTAATTTATTTAATCTCATATTTTATAATTTCGCTAACCAACTAGTATCTGCAAAAAACAACCCATTTTTAAAACCAAAATATTGTATAGCTTCTTTAACTCCTGGATGTTCTGGTGAATAATCATGGCCTCCTATAAATCCACTTTTTTTAATTTTAGGTAAATATAACCCAATGTCTTTTACAACATTTGTAAAACTATGGTCCCCGTCTACATATACAAAATCTAAACTTTCATCTTCAAATCTATCAACTGCATCGAAACTATATTCTTTTATATGCTCTACCTTAATATCTCCAATACCAGTTCCATTACCTTTAAACCATTTAGTATTTTCATTGAATGCTTCTTGGATACTGTCACTCATTCCAACTAAAGGATCAATTGCATATATTGTATCAAAAGCAAATGAAGATGCAAACATAAGTGTTGATTCACCCTTATAAGATCCTATTTCAACCATAGTGGTATTTTTTATATTTTCAAAAGCATGACCTAACTCAGAAGTTAAATTAATCATTCCATACATTAATCTATTAACTCTACCTACCTTATCATTATGATGTACAGTTGGATCCCAACTCATAGGGGGATTAAATCTCATTGAATTAATTAATTCTATTTCTTCCATATTCTATCATTTATTACTAATAAATCAACATCTGAGTCTAAAAATAATTGATATGCATCTATTGGTTGTTCTACTATTGGATTACCTTTTACATTAAGTGAAGTATTAATTAAAACAGGTACACCACTTAATTCATGGAATTTTGTTAATAAATCATACATTTTTTTATTATGATCTCTATTTATAGTTTGAACTCGAGCTGTATTATCTATATGTACTGCAGCTGGTATTTTAAATGGTTGTTTACAAGGTACAGTATGTAGCATATAAGGTGATGGGAAATCCATATTAAACCATTTGTCCGCCTCTTCTTCTAATACTATAGGAGCAAAAGGTCTATACCATTCTCTAAATTTAACACGTTCATTTAATTGGTCTTTCATATCATTATCTAAAGGTGATGCTAAAAATGATCTATTACCTAAGGCTCTAGGCCCATTTTCACTTCTTCCTTGATACCAACATACAATTTTACCTTCCATTAATGACATAGCTAAATCTAATAAATTTAACTCTTCAGATTTTTTTTCAAACTTTTGATCATTCCAAACTACCCCAGTATAAGCTAATTCTTTAGTAGTATAATCCATAACTCTATTATAACCTTCATAATTATGGGCATACCATAAAGCACTACCAGCAGCAGTTCCATCATCTCCACAAGCAGGATATAAAACTACATTATCAAAATCTGTTTCAGTGGCTATCTTATAATTAGCATTACAATTTAAAAACGTACCCCCAGATAAACACAAATTACCATCATGAGCACCATTCCCTTCAACAAATAATTCTTGTGAATATTTAACTAAAGACCTTTCAGCCATAAATTGTATAGATGCTGCTATATCCATTACTTCCTGAGTAGTCGATTCTTCTCTAGTATAAGGCTCTTGCCACGATCTATTATAATGCTCACTTCCAGGAACATTATCTACTACATCTTGTCTAACTTTAAATGCAAATGGATATCTTCCACTTAATTGATGAAATAACCAATCAATATATCTATGTTCTTCTTTATCTTGTCTTAATCCCTGGGGCATTGTAAAATATTCCCATTTTTCATACGCAATTCTCTGTATATTACCATAAGCTGCTAACCCCATTAATGTACCAGCTTTTAATGTACCAGGACCTATACCACATAATTCAGTAGCACAATCATAAAAATTCCCATACATATATCCTGGATTTTTTATTTTATGAATAAGTCTACCTTCAGCCAGGTAAAAACTAGAACATGCTTCTTCATGGTGCATACTTGCATCTACAGTAAATATTGCTGATTTTTCTAGATTTGAAGTATAAAATACACTAGAAGCATGAGCCATATGATGATCCATTAATAAACCTTTAAAATTTTTATTAATCCCATCAATTCTAACATTAAGATCTATATTATTATTGTCATTTATATCGTGAGAATGCCAATGGTCACTTAATCTATGTATAGTACCCGGAAGAGTGTAACCATGTTTAGTAAGTTCTACTTTTTGAACGTCAGGTAAATGATTAATTAATGAACTTTGAGGCTCCCAAGTACCAAATGAAGTAAGAGGGTATTTACTACCATTTTTAGGATAATATATTTTTAACCAAGGTATAAATTCTTGAGACCAAGCAGAAAAAGTAAATGCATCTACATCTTTAATTTTTAAATCCCAACCTCGTAATATTAATTCTAGGTGTTCTTTTTGGACATACATATCCTTTTTATATCGACTCCATCTTTCAACAGCAGAAGTAGCAACTAATCTACCATCTTTGACCAACGCAATACTTGCATCATGACCTAAATGAATTCCAATTATAACACTCATAACTTTTAATTTAATTATACATATAAATAAGTTTCGGACCTTTAGTACTCCTTCACACCATTGCATCTATAAATACGTATATATGATATATTGTAAGTACGCCGTAAGATACGAAAGATTATTTGGCGTTCCAACCAATTCTTATTATATTACGAATATGAATCACTACATAGAATTAAAATCGGACAGTTTAGATAAATTAGTAGAAACTATACCTAAAGTATTAATAATGGTAGGATCATCGCATTGTCCCTCATGTAAAGAGATACTCGGCGAAAAACTTAATACATTCGCAAAAGATAATACAGATGTAGTTGTTATATATGTTGATTCATTTAAATTCCCCAAATCAGTCGAGAAGTTTTTAAAAATTCCGTTGAGTATAGTGCCAACTTTCGTATATTACGTGGGTAATGAGTATATGGGCTATTTAGATACAGTCACCTCACTCGATGATATTAAAAAATTCTTAATAAAACAATAAATTATGTTTATACCACCACCATTAGTATTCTTCGCCGGCGTATTATTTACATTTTGTACGATAATTGCATATAGAGTATTTAAAATTAATAATAAGATGTCCGTTGTGCTGAAGTCGAACGATTTATCTAGTAATCTCTCCTCTATTCGTTATCAAGAAATGTATGAAAAAGCAGAGGCTGCTAGTTTTGCTCTGGATAAAATAGAACAAAGAATGGATTCGGATGAATATGTGGGTTTAGCGGAGTTAAAAAAGCAACAGAAAAATTTACAACAAAAGGTTAACGACGACTTAAATTTCTGTTTAAAAAATCAAAAGAAACTATTTGATGAAAACGAGAGTACAAGAAAAATGGTCAATCAAAATAAAGCGTTAATTAATAATCTAGGGAGTTCGCAAAACTATTAATGGAAGAATACAACACGGATAGTTGGTGGAATCATTTTTGTAAAGATAAAATAAAAAACATGGGAGATACAACGATAGAATATCAGATAACATATACGAATATGGACGATACAACAGATACGGTGAAGATATCGACGGATAGAATCGAATGGACGCTGGATCAATACCAACGTAATAGAGATATTCGCTCCTATGATTTGATTACATACCAAGTCTGGGACGGTATTCAATATATTACTGAAACGTATATACCTCAATCCGAGGCCGAAAATCTTTTCGAGGAAAGTTCTCGAGATCCGCGGTTTCGTTAGTCTTTTGCCAAAACGGGCACTTCTACCCCTCTTTTC
>Ga0206129_10001352_pt1 | contig 33467 bp, 28 predicted proteins | sample Helgoland_Spring_8_FD_148616 | JGI IMG/M metagenome (GOLD analysis project Ga0206129, IMG submission 148616) | Pelagic subsurface seawater microbial communities from Kabeltonne, Helgoland, North Sea - Helgoland_Spring_Bloom_20160502_2 | ecosystem: Environmental > Aquatic > Marine > Epipelagic ...
GTACCATTACTGGTTTAGTAGTTTTAGAAAGAAACCCATTAGCGTCGATACAGTTGCCAACTGGAGATGACAATTTTGGCTGCACACCTGTTCAATTTCGATTTATCAATAGTTCTACACAGATTTCTTCGAATACAACATTTACTTGGGATTTCGGAGATGGAAGTCCCACAGAAACCTACGATTTTACGAATCTTGGAGATACAATTCTACATACGTATTTACCTGTCTCCTGGAGTGAAATTCGGTTACGTTTCTCGAGGATTAGATTTTGGGAAATTAATTTTTAATGATCATTTAGAGAGTAACAGCGCAGCTACTGTTGATGTAGATGCTTTTTCCGATAGAAATATCAATTATTTGAACATTGATTTTGGTGGGTTATTGTATTCTGACAAATATTGGGTTGGCTTGTCAGCAAGCCATCTAAACCGACCAAATCAAACCTTTTTGGGTGATAATGCTGAATCTCAGTTGCCAATAAAATATAATTTACAAGCTGGATACAAATTTGTACTATCTGGTGCAACGGTAAAAGCTAGAAATGCCAAGGATATTACAGCAGCAATTTTGAACGAGGCTCAGGAGCAATACGACCAACTGGATTTAGGGTTTTATTACAATCATGAACCATTTGTTTTTGGCTTTTGGTATAGAGGCATACCATTGTTTAAAAGGTATAATGATGATGTGAACAAGGCAAGACAGAATAATGATGCCTTTATAGTTTTGGTCGGCTACAGTATTCCTGATCGAAACCTTAGAATAGGATACAGTTATGATGTTACCATTTCTAGACTAGCCACTAATTCCGGCGGTGCGCATGAAGTTTCGTTAGTTTATGAGGTGGCCAGTAAAAGGAAGAAACGACGAAGTCGAAAATTCTTAGTTCCTTGTGCTAAATTTTAATCTGACGTTTCTGATTTTCTAAAGATTTTTTTTATTGATGCAAAGGTGGATTTTTCTTTTGAACCATCTTCATCACTTTGCAGTAAGTAAGCATATGGGCGCAATGAGCCATATTTGCTCATTATAATTTTCGTAATTCCAGTTAAAGGGATGGCTAAAATCATTCCTGATATTCCCCATATTTCAGCGCCAATAACTAAGGCTATTATTGCCGCCAGTGGGTTAACGTTCACTTTTGAGCCAACAATATTGGGAGTTATGAAATTACCTTCTAGAAATTGGACAAATCCAACTACAACGATTACCAGCAGTGGATAAATTAATGAATCTTTGGTGATTAACGCGACCATCAAGGGCAATAGTCCACCTATAAAAATCCCAATGTAAGGAATGATGGTTAAGACTGCAGATACAATTCCCATGAAAATCGCGTACCTTAAACCTAAGGCTAGTAAGCCAATTGAGTTTAAGACAGCCACAATTGCAATAACGGTGATTAGGCCTATAATGTAATTGTGAACCATCTCTTTAATCTCGTACGCTGCAGCTAGAGATGAACCTTCCGTTTTTTTATCCAGTAACCCTAAAAACCCTTTAAAATTCTCTTTGTAGATTAGGATAAAGAAAACGTAAATAGGGATAAGCGTGAAAAATGTAATTAAACTAGAAGTTGCAAGAAGAGCATCACCGAAAACACCGCTACCTGATTTAATAAGTTGGTTAGCATTTTCCTTTATTAAATCCAATTGTTGGTTGGCAGAAACTTGAAAAGTATCAGTTACGAATATCTCAAATTTGTTAAACAACGAATTGAATTGATTTATTAAACTCGGCAAATCACTAAACAATAGTTTGGCCTGTGAAATTGTATAGTATAACCCAAACCCAATTATTAAACTTGCCACGAGCATACTTATTAAGGTAGCAGGAATAAGAGAAATTTTCTTGGCCTGCAAGAAACTAACTAGCGGATGCAAAACGATAGCAAAGAAAAATCCAAATACTATTGGAATGAGTACAGACTTTGCAACAATAGCTCCAAAAATAAATAGAGTTATTGACAGTAGAACCTTCCAAAGTGTATCAATGGAAGAGCGTTTGGTTGATTTCATTCTTTTAAGGTAATAGGTGCTTCAAAAGCTTTTTCAACTGCTTTGATAATTTTTTACCATACTTCTGAACCACGAAAGTACTGACTAAAGTGCCAAGTGTACCACCTAACTCAAATTTTGGTCGTAAAACTTTCGTTACCAATAATTTTAAAAGCTGGGGTTCAACTTTCTGTCCCTTGTCAAAACTGTATTGTTCTATATCAGTTTTTAAAAAGAAGTTTTCCTTAAGGTGGTTTGCTTTCATTTTAATGTTGGTAAGCTGTATTACGCTGTTACTTTCCAACTCTTCGATAGCTCGTTGCAATGTTTCTAAATCCGTAATTTTTTTATCTTGTTTAATCATTGCGGTAGAACTCTTTAATTATTTTTTTCTGAATTGATTTACCTAATAACTTTCTTCTAAAAGCAAAAAGCACTATTAAAAGTATGAGGTAGGCGCCTGAAATTATGCCGAACCCTGTTGAGAAGTTTGTAAAGTACTCAGACAAAATAAAACCCAGAAAGAGACTAGAACAAATGAAAAACAGTAAAGTTATACTGCCTAGAATGAAGTAGACAATAACCTTACTGCTATATAGACTAACCCTCTCTGTTGCCTTAAGCTTGTTTAACTCAATTTGACCATCCAAATAACTTTTTGATTCTTGAATGATTTCGTTAATCTCATCTTTATTAATCATTAATTAGGCTTTGTCATTTATAAGATTCTGTGCAGATTCCATTAATTCATCTTTCAACTCATTCACACTATCAATCCCTTTCGATGCAACGTTTTCTACGCCTTCTGTAAAGTCATCTTTTAACCGATTTGCTTTTTTCTTTAGTTTTTTTCTACTTTTTTTGCCTGATTCTGGCGCAAATAATACTCCTGCTAAGGCACCTGCAGCTGCTCCTACGATTGCTGCCATAACCAATTTTGGATTTTCTTTCTTACTCATAATTTTTAATAATATTTATTTAAACTGTTTTGCTTTAAATTAATTATTTTTTTCAACTTAAAGTTTCCTATCAGGCTGTTAGCTTTAATAATTGTTTTACCATTGCAATTTATAAAAACTCTTTAGAATATCTACTTTTGAAATATGAAAAATTGGAGGGAAGTCGAAAGCAAAATTAAGAATAGCAAGCATGCGGTTATATTGTCGCATCGATCACCTGACGGGGACTCTGTGGGTTCTTCTTTGGCTCTTTACCATTTTTTAAAAAACTACATCAGTCACGTTCAAGTTATCACTCCCGATCCTGCTCCAAAATTTTTGTCTTGGTTAAATGGTTTTGATGCAATTGCAAATTATCAGGAAAATGAAACTTTAGTTAATCAAGAACTTCAAAAGGCAGATTTAATTTGTTGCTTAGATTTTAATACTCCTAGTAGAATGGGCGAGTTGGAAAAGGCATTTCAATTGAATCAAGACGCTTATGTTATTAACATTGATCATCATCAGGATCCTGATGACTTTGCTGATTTCCAACTTTCGGAAACAAGCGCAAGCTCTACTTGCCAGTTAATTTTTGATTTTATTGTAGGATTAAATGGAAGGGACAAGATATCAGTAGCGTTAGGGGAAGCAATGTACACCGGAATTGTTACTGATACAGGAAGTTTTCGCTTCTCTAGTACTTCTAAACATACCCACAACGTGGTAGCCGAGTTGATTGAAGTCGGAATTAACCTGGGAAAAATTCATGAAAACATCTATAACAATTTCTCCATAGACCGACTGAAACTTTTGGGTTTTGCCTTAGATCAGCGTTTTAATGTCTACGAGAAATATAAGGCAGCTATAATTTATTTGTCAGAACAGGATTTAAATCAATTTAATTTTCAGAAGGGAGATACCGAAGGATTAGTAAATTATCCACTTTCTGTAGCGAATATAATGATGTCTATACTTATCACCGAGAAAGACGGGAAGGTAAAAATGTCTTTCCGATCAAAAGGTGATTTCAGGGTAAATGAGCTTTCGGCAAAATATTTTAGTGGTGGAGGACATTTTAATGCAGCAGGAGGGATAAGCGATGTTGGAGTTTTAGAAACGGTGAAGAAATTGGAAGGCATTTTTCCAGAATATGAAAATGAACTGAATGCGTAGTCTTTTATTGCTTGTTGTTATAATAGTTGCAGTCTCTTGTGGAGAACAGCCAAAGGAGAAGGTGCTTCCATTTGAAAGTTCTAAAGACTATGAAACGAAGATGATTCTCTCTCACCAAGAATTTCTAAAAAAGGAAAAGAATAGAATTTCGACCTTCATAGATAGTATTGGAGAGCCATTTGTCTCAACTGGAACTGGTTTACGTTATTACATTTATACAACAAGTGAAGGAGACAGCATAGCAAGTAAAGATTTTGCATTCATAGCATATACGTTAACATCCCTTGAAGGAGATACATTGTACCAATCTCCAAAAGGAAGCTTACAAGAATTTATTGTGGATTATGATAACGTAGAATCAGGTTTGCACGAAGGTATAAAAAGAATGAGAGTAGGAGAGAAGGTATATATGATTTTGCCTGCACACTTAGCTCACGGAATTAGTGGTGATAATGCTGCAATACCAAGTCAAACAACCCTCTTATATGATATTCACCTTGTAGCTAAAAAATGAGAATATTAGCTTTAGTTTTTGCAGTCACGCTATTTTCTTGTAAAGAACCTTCAACAGAATTTAAACAGTATTCTGATGATATTTCTTATAAATACCTTCAACTAGGAGATGAGAAGGATATTGATGAAACTGATGTTTTGGAAATGCAATTATTGGTTGTAAGCGAGAAGTACGATACGTTGCATTACGTCGAAGACTATCATTATTTCCTTGAACCGTCATCACACGTTTTAGATACTGTTTTCAGAAGCTTTTATGTTCAGGATAGCATTCAATTGAGGATTAAGCGTTCCCTATTTAACGAATATTTTAAATTTTACAAAGTACTGCAGTCTAATGAGGGAGATGTTTTGCTATCCTTAAGGTTGATGAATAATTACAAGAAACCCGAGGCGGACAAAGCAGAACAGGCTTTTATATCCAAGCGAGAAGTGAAAGAGCAAGAGGCTTTGCAAAAATACCTTAGGAATAGTTCACAACCTTTTGATACACTAGCCGGCGGAGTATATAGACAAATACTTTTTGAAACGGATAGCACTCCTATAAAACTTGGAAGCAAAGTGAGTATTCATTATGAAGGTTATTTTTTAAATGGATACATATTTGACGATACTCACGAGAAATCAGTGACGCCTACATTTACTTTTGGTCGAGAATATCAAATGATTGAAGGTTTTCAAACTGCATTAAGCGGTCGAAAAGAGGGAGAAAGAGTGAAAATTATATTACCTTCGCGCCACGCTTTTGGGGAGGAAGGTTCCTTAGCCGGAATTGTTCCACCTTACACTGCTGTAATTTACGATGTTAACATAATAAAAGTAATTAATTAAATGAAGAAATTAGGATTAAGATTAAGCATAATTGCTGTTGCTATAGCTGCAGTTTCTTGTGGTAACAAAACAACAAGCCAGTATCCAGGATATGATAAGGTAGAGGAAGGCTTATATGTAAAATATTTTACTCAAAATAAGGAAGGTCGTCAAGCGGCCAGTGGAGATATTCTTACCATGAGCATGACTTATGGAACTGAAGATTCAACATTATTTGACACTGGTCTTAACGGTCAACCAGTTCAGTTGAGAGCAGATTCAGGAAAATATGTTGGAGATATTTTAACTGCTTTCATGAACATGAGAATGGGAGATAGTGCGGCTATTATTGTAAATGCTGATAGCTTCTTTATGAAAACAGCAGGCATGCCTTCAAGTCCAGATTTTATTGATTCTGCAGCTATGTTGTATTTCACTGTTGGATTAACGAATATTCAATCAATGGAAGAAATGCAAGCAGAAGCAGATATAAAAAATGCAGAGGCTGAGGCTAACGAGATGGTAATTTTGGCTAAATATTTAGAAGATAATAACATTACCACCGAGCCAACTGAATCGGGATTAATTTTTATTTCGAAGAAAAAAGGAACAGGTAAGCAAGCAGTTGCTGGAAAGAAAGTGAAAGTGAATTATGAGGGAATGTTCTTGGATGGAAAGTATTTCGATACATCAGTTGAAGAGGCTGCCAAGGCAAATGGAATTTATAACCCGCAAAGACCTTACGGTCCTTTTGATTTTGATTTAGGCGCAGGTCAAGTAATTAAAGGATGGGATGAAGGAATTGCCATGATGAAAGAAGGTGGTAAAGCTAGATTAATTATTCCTTCAAGAATTGCATACGGAGCTGCACCAAGACCTGGAGCTCCATTTTCAACATTAATTTTTGATGTTGAATTAGTTGAAGTTATTGACTAGTAGAATTTAGTTTTGAGAAATAGTGAAAGCCATCTTGTTTTACAAGGTGGCTTTTTAGTAAATAGTAGTAACAGTTTTATACAATAATAACACACATTTGTATGTTAAGAAAGAACACAACAAATCCTCACCAACCATTTACCTTTATTACCTTTGTTATGGAACGAGTTTCGCAATAATAATTAATGAATACCATGGAGAAATACGACTTGTGTGTGATTGGCGGAGGACCTGCTGGATATGCAGCTGCCATGAGGGCCATAGACTTTGGAAAGAAAGTGCTAATGGTAGAAAAGGACAAACTGGGCGGTTACGGTATTTATGACGGAGCCTTGGCTTCTAAGACCATGTGGGAGCTCTCCAATAAGGTTAAAACGGTGAATGATGAGATTGGGACAGATAGTAGGATTAATATGCCTTTTTCTAAAGTAAAAGAAATTATCAACGAAGCTCTTTTCGAAAGGAAGTTTCAATTCTCTTGCCACTTAAGAATTATTCATGCAGAGACTGGTTTGATTAACTATGAGAAAGGCATGGTTAGTTTTGTCTCTAAGAATGAAATATTAATTCGAAAGAATGATGGTAAGTCGATTACAGCATTTGCCGAAAATACCATTATAGCAACAGGTAGTAGACCTAGAACATTGCCAAGTATAAAGGTTGATGAGAAGGTTATTTTAACCTCAGACGGAATTTTGCATTTAGATGAATTTCCAAAGAGTTTGGTAATTCTAGGAGCTGGAGTTATAGGTTGTGAATTTGCGACAATGTTCTCCAACTTTGGTCAAACAAAAGTATATCTTATCGATCGAGCGGAACGCATATTACCATTTGAAGATGAAGATATTGCAGATGTTGTTGCAACAAGTTTGGAAAGTAACGGAGTGACTATCCATAGGGGTGCGCAGTTAGTCCGAATGGATCACCTGGGTGATTCTGTAGAGTATGAGATAGAAAATGCAGATGGAAGCACTGAAGTAATTCAAGTTGAAAAGGCTATGCTCTCTATTGGTAGAATTCCTAATATAGAAGACTTAAGCTTAGAGAACGGTGGTGTTAAAATGAGCAAAAGAGGTGTTCATATTGGAGATGAAGATACTAGGACTAATATTCCAAATATTTACGCGGTTGGAGATGTTTCAGGTCACATGGCTTTAGTAAATGTTGGTGAGCGAGAGGCAAGACATGCAGTAGTTAAAATGTTTGCAGACTTTCCGGTGAAACCAATTCACTATGAGAACATTTCTACAATTATGTTCTTAAGTCCAGAGGTTGCTGCCGTCGGGTTAAGTGAGCAGAAAGCACAAGAGTTAAAAATTCCAATTCGTGTTTCAAAAATTGATTATTCGATGATTGCTAGGGCGATTGCAATGCGAAAAACTACTGGCTTCTTTAAAATTATTGTTTCTGACGACGATGATATGAAAGTTCTCGGTATGAGAGCAGTTGGAGAACATGCTTCCTCTGCTATTCAATCAGTTTCTTTGTTGATGTATATGAACAAGGGTATTGACGAATTAGCGCATATGATTCACCCGCACCCTTCAATAGTAGAAGGAGTGCAAGAATGTGTTAGAATGTTGATTGGAAAGTCGATATATAAATCTTCTGTTTTTAAAGATAAACTGAAGTGTTATAAGCGAACTATTGACGGTGAAAAACTTCCTCTACATACGTTGACAGATAATCCCGAAGAGAAGCTTTACCGAGAGAAAATGATCGAAATGAATCGTACTCGGGTTAATTACAATTAAGGCCTAAAAGCGGGGTTTGTAACAAAACTTGAATCATTAAGCGTATTAAGAAAGGCTATTAAGTCAGCTTTTTGTTGTACCGTTAAATTTCGAGGTTTCTGTCTTCCATCAATGTTAGGTGAATTAACATTTACTCCTGAATTGTAAAACTCTACAACTTCATCTAAGGTTGCAAAACGTCCGTCGTGCATGTAAGGTGCCGTAAAAGCTAAGTTTCTTAACGATGGTGTTTTAAACCTACCAACATCTAATGCATTTTTCGTAATCCACGCTAGACCCGAGTCAGGGTTGGCGTCTAGACCGTTATTGACAAATTCGTTGGTAGTCCATAAAATTTGAAATGGGGTCCCGTGGCAATGGAAACAATCTCCTGACCCTTCTGCCATGAAAATATCAAAACCTCTGGATTCTGCGGGAGTGAGCGAGTTGTCACCGGGTATATTAATGCCCTCTTGAGTTTCAAGAAAATACCTGTCAAATTTTGAGTCACCACTAATTAAGGTTCTCTCAAATTGGGCAATGGCTTTTACAACCAAATTAGAATCTATAATATTTGTCCCAAAAGCTTTTTCAAATAGTCGAGGATAATCCATAGTGCCCTGTAATTTGGAAGCGACATTTACCCAAGATTCTTGCATTTCAAGAGGGTCTCTTACCGGCCCAAAGGCCTGTTGTTCTAGAGTAGTTGTAGACCCGTGCCAATTGAATCGCCTGGAAGTAACAGAACCCCATGCTAAATTAAACAACGGCATAGCATTTCTGATGCTTAAAGTTCCACCAACACCTAGACTTCTCACCATTCCTTGATCATTAAATGCTTCTGAAGGAGCATGGCACGAGGCACATGAAATACTATTGTCCCGGGAGAGCATTCTTTCAAAAAACAACTTTTTCCCTAGGGCAACCCCTTCAACTGTAAGTGGATTGTCGGCAGGAATAATGGGTGAATTTATATAATTGAAGTGGGGAGGTAGCTCAAGGGCATATGGTGTTGGAGTATACTTTTTATCTGGTGGCATTACCTGATCCACAGTATCATCATCCTCTCGGCACGAAGCCATGAGGATGATAATGATAAAAATATAATATAAAATGAATCTCATTTACTACTGAATATTTACTGCTGCTTAAAAGTAAACACAGAACTTCCATTACTGTTTAACGCTTTTTGAGCTGCTGATATTGGCATTACAGGAGCATTCCAAACATTGAAATCCCAATCGATTGGATTGGTGTACCATTCTTCAATGTTCATTTCGATATCAAAACTAAAATCACTGCTTACTGTAAGGTTTGAATTTGGCAGGATAACATCAAAGTGGTTAATCTCGTTTGTTCGTGGCATAGCAGAACCATCACTTGCTGTTCCCATATGTGTTTTGAACTCTGCAGAGGTATTGTTGCTATCTAAATATTCACCTTCTAGTCTTAAAAAGTGATACCCGCCACCAAATATTGCAGGCCAATTCCAGCCAAGCGTGTTAAGGTCAGTATATGCTCCTGAAATATTGTCTTCTTCATCAAACCCAAAAGTAAACCCTACTGAGCTGTAAGTGCCTGCAGGAATTTTGGTTTTTATCATATAAGTAAGAGAAGTGCTATTTGTGAGGTCAACATAATGATATCCGCTATCGACTATTATTGTGCTATCATTTAAAAAAAAGGTAACGTCAGAAATGAGGTATTGTAATTTTGTGACGTTGAAAGATTGATTCAAAGCATTAGTATATGGGTGATCTGTCGTATTCATTCTGAGAGCAGAGTTGTTCGCTAGTTGTGTCAAATTAATTGTTGCCGTATAATTCGATGTATCGTTTAAGATGGTGGTGTTTTTAGCACTCATTGGTTCTTGCATCACAACTGGTTCATTATCATCCTCACAAGACGAGAAGGTTAAAATTGAAAGAGCTAATACACTTAAAATGGAGTTTTTAAAATTCATGGATGTGTAGATTAATTAGTATTTGATCTTTTAGAGACGGAAATAGGATTAAAAGGAGGCCTTTTTTAGCCAATAATTGCAATAATTTGTACCGTTTGACAGACGATTATATCATATTTCAAATATAATCGTTTTAATAATTTAGATTAAAAGTGCACTTCATTAATTTAGGACCAGTTTAAAAAATATGAGTTTAATTGTTATTTTAGGTCCAACTGCTGTTGGAAAAACTCAATTAGCGGTCCAACTTGCAACAGAGTTGGAAGGTGAAATAATAAGTACAGACAGTCGGCAAGTCTATCGTGAAATGGATTTGGGAACTGGTAAAGATTTAAAGGAATACCTCGTGAATGGTAAGCAAGTCCCATATCACTTAATTGATATTAAGCAAGCGGGAGAAGCTTATAGCGTGTTCGATTTCCAGCAGGATTTTTACAAGGCATACGAATCGATAATTGGGAAAAATAAAACGGCTATTTTGTGCGGAGGAACAGGTTTGTATATCGAAGCTGCTTTGGCAAAGGAAAAAATGCAGGAGGTTCCTAAAAATACTTTACTTCGGAAGGAATTAGAGACATTGAGCCAAGAGGAACTAAATGCTCGGCTAATTGATTTAACCCAAAGCATACATAACAGCACAGATCTTACAAATCGAGAACGAACGATACGAGCAATAGAAATTGTGCTGTATACGTCTCAGCATACAGAGGTGCAATTGAGCCCGGTGAAGGAGTTTAAATTAATTGGGCTTAGAATGGAACGCGAAAAGCTACGTAAGAGAATTGGTGAGCGACTGAAAGTTAGATTGCAAAATGGAATGATAGAAGAAGTACAACAGTTATTAAGCCGGGGAGTGACTCACGAACAGTTAAGCTATTATGGTTTAGAATATCGATTTCTTTCATCATATATTCAAGGTCATATAGGTTATGATGAGATGTTTGAAGGTTTGGTTCAAGCCATCCGTAGGTTTGCTAAGAAGCAAATGACGTGGTATAGAAGAATGGAAAAACAGGGACAAATGATTCATTGGATAGATGCTGAAGAACCAATGGATGTAAAAATTCAACAAGCTTTAAAACTTGCAACGAAATAGAGATGGAAGGAAAGTTTAATGTATACAAATCTTCTGCAGGCTCAGGTAAAACATACACCTTGGTGCAAGAATTTTTACGAATTTGTTTAACAAGTAAAGACTTGTATGGCTTTTCACGAATATTGGCCATTACGTTTACCAATAAAGCTACATTTGAGATGAAGCAACGAATCTTGATGGCACTTAAGCTAATTGGTAGTCAAGATGATAAAGTAGCGAGCCTATTAGAAAGCTTGCAATCAGAAACGGGATTGACTAAAGAAGAAGTGGTGATAAAGTGTCAGCAAATATTGACCGCTATTTTGCATTCTTATGCGGATTTTGGTATTAGCACCATCGATAAGTTTACACACCGCTTAGTTCGAACCTTTGCTAAAGATTTAGGGCTTTCTCCAACCTTCAAAGTTGAATTGGAAGCGTCTGAAGTCTTAAATGAGGTAATCGATTTGCTAGTTGATCAGTTAGGTATTGATGAAGCGTTGACGGAGCTTTTAATACAATTTGCTTTTTCTCGAATGGAAGATGAAAAGACATGGAAAATTGACAAGGAAATGTTTCAATTTACTATGCAATTTTTCCAAGAACAATCGTTTCCATACCTCAAAGAACTGCGACAATTATCACCCAAAACATACGCGGACACTTTAAGGCAGAATAATCAACAGTTATCTGAATTTGAAAAGGAAATAAAGTCGATAGGAAAGGAAGCAATGGATTTAATTATTGCAAGTGGGGCAGAAAAAGTTTCATTTTCCAATAGTGCCGCTATCTACACTTTCTTTTATCGTTTTCAAGAATTCGATTTTACAAACCTAAGTCCGAAATCTACCGCTATAAAAACAGTGGAAGAGGACAAGTGGTGCGCCGGGAAATGCACAGCAGAGCAAGCCATTATTATAGATGGGATTAAATTGCAATTGGCAGACTTGTTTCATAAAGGAGTCAACTTTTACAGTAACAATGTGCAGAATTATGTAGCAGTAAAAGAAACTACCAAGTACTTGCACTCTTTGAGCTTGTTAAATCATATTGAGAAGCGCCTCAATGAATACAAGAAAGAAGAAAGGATTTTAAATATCTCAGACTTTAATCAGTTAATTTCTTCTATCGTAGAATATGAGCCAATGCCTTTTATTTACGAACGTTTGGGAGATAAGTATCAGCACTTGATGGTTGATGAGTTTCAAGACACTTCAGTTTTGCAGTTCTCTAACTTGCTACCTTTGGTAGAAAATTCTTTGGCTCAAGGGTTTGAGAATTTAATTGTTGGAGATGCAAAGCAGGCTATTTATCGATTTAGGGGTGGAGAAGTGGAGCAGTTCTCTGAAATGCCGAACTATACTTTACCTGAAATTCAGCAAAATGAATTATATCACGAGCGGATGCAAACACTTGCATTTCAATACAACCAAACGAATTTAGCAACTAACTATCGTTCGCTAAGTGAAGTGGTACATTTTAATAATGCCTTTTTCGAATTTGTTAAAAATGACTCCAACTTAACTCCAAAGATTAAAACCATTTTTGAAGGTCATCGGCAAGAGACGTTAGAGTCCAAAAAAGGTGGGTACGTTGAAATTCAGTTTGTGGAAGGGGGGAAGAAGGAAGATCGATTACCGATTTACGAGCAAAATATTTTAGGTATTATTGAACGGAGCTTAGAGAATGGTTATCAGCTTAAAGATATCGCAATTTTAGTGCGTAAAAAGAAACAAGGACGAGAGGCTGCAGAGTTTTTAAAAGCAAATGATATTAGTGTTTTATCTAGTGAGGCATTGTTATTGAAAAACGATTCTACTGTTAATTTCTTAATTCGGTTTGCTCAGTGGATTTTTCAACCGCAAATACATCTCTATAGAAAAGAAGTAATTGAGTTCTTGGTAGAGCAGAACTTCCTTTCCGAACCACTGCATCAATACTATACTTCTGAAGCTACAGGAATATCTGTTCAAAATATTTTGAGTAAATGCGGCCTTGCAATTGAAGTTGAACACTTAAAACTATTCGCTTCTCATGAGTTCTTTGAAGAAATTATTCGAAAGTTTGGACTTGACAAAACGTATAATGTATATCTTCAGTTTTTTCAAGATGCAGTATTTGATTATTTTAAATCAAACAAGGGAAACATTCAAAGCTTTTTGGATTGGTGGGAAGAAAATCAGGAGCGGTTCAGTATTTCAACTTCAGACGATACTAATGCGGTGAGTATAATGACTATACACAAGTCAAAAGGATTGGAGTTTCCAATTTGTATTATTCCATTTGCAGAGCAAGAAATTGTGCATCACAGTCCATTTCGAACAAATGTTATTTGGACAAAAACACCCACTAAACCTTCGGTGGAATTACCCTATGCTTTAGTGGAGTTCAATGGCAATTTGAGAGATTCTGAACTTTCAGCTGCCTATGAAACTGAGTTAGAGAAATTACAAATTGATTTCATGTGTGACAATTATGTTGCGTTTACTAGAGCTGTAGATGCGTTATTTGTGTTGACAAACCAGTTTACACCTCCTAAAGGTGCACCTGCGAACCCAAAATTGGTGAAGTTGCCGCAATTAATACATGCTTTTGTTGAACAAAACGATTTAGACCCGAGTGAAGACAGTGTAAGTTGGGGCGAATTTCCTAATAAGGGATTAAGGCAAGAATCAAAAGAAAAGGAGTATTCATTAAATTACCTTTCTTCATCGTGGAGTGATAAGATTAAGATTAGTGCGAGTAGTCAGTCTACTTGGAAGCAGAATGAACCAATCCAATACGGTATCTTAATGCACGAAATTTTAGGTGAAATTGCAAGTGCTTCTGACCTCCAAAACGTACTCCAAAGGTATAAAGCTGATGGATCGTTAAGTGAGTTAGAGTTTCAAACGATGGGGCAGAAGCTTGACCAAATTCTGAAGAATTCAAAAATTCAGCCCTTTTTTGATCCTCGTTATACTGCAAAACAAGAAGCTAGCATGTTAAGTAAGTCAGGAAAATTACTTCGGCCCGATCGAGTGGTATTTTGGAAGAATAAAACCGTAATTCTTGATTTTAAAACCGGAGACAAGAACGATGCTCACCATGAGCAGATGAAAGAATATCAATCAGTTCTAGAGGAAATTAGTGAAAATGAAGTAGAGGCGTATCTGTTATACACAGAAACTGAAGAGTTGGTAAGGGTTTAGCTGACCAAATCTTTTAATTCATTACAGGTATTTTTTGGATCTGATGATTTGAAAACAAAACTGCCTGCTACCAATACATCTGCTCCTGCATCTGTTAGTCTTTTTGCGTTGGCAGAAGTCACCCCACCATCGATTTCGATTAGGGTAGTTGCGCCACTTTCTTTAATCATTCGTTTTAGCTTAAGAACTTTGTCATAGGTTTGTTCAATAAATGACTGACCTCCAAAGCCCGGGTTTACAGACATTAAACAAACAAGATCAATGTCTTTTATAATATCTTCCAATACAGAAACAGAAGTATGTGGATTCAAGGCAACACCGGCTTTCATGCCTTCCGCTTTAATTGCTTGAAGTGTCCGGTGAAGGTGATTGCAAGCTTCGTAATGGACCGTCAAAATATCTGCACCAACCGCTTTAAAGTCTTTGATGTAGCGATCTGGGTCTACAATCATCAAATGAACGTCAAATGGTTTGGTTGAAAGTGGTTTGATGGCTTTAATTACCGGCATACCAAATGAAATGTTTGGTACAAAAACTCCATCCATTACATCAATGTGGTACCAATCAGCGGAACTATTTTCGATTATATCGCATGCAGACTGTAAGTTGGAGAAGTCCGCTGCTAAAATGGAAGGAGCAATTTTATGAGCCATCTTTTTTTTACAAAAATAGGCCATTATTTACTTGTATGAGGTCTAGCCCAAGTATGATTTCAAGATTTTTATATGACTATTCACTTTTAATCGACGAACTGCCTTTTCTTTAATCTGACGAACCCTTTCTCTTGTGAGCTCATACTTCATACCAATCTCTTCCAAAGAGTGAGGTGGGGTTCCATTGAGTCCAAAAAACAATCGTAGTATTTCTGCCTCCCTACACGGTAAAAAAGCTAGTGATTGTTGTACTTCATTACAGAGAGATTCTGTAAGTAAAAATTTATCAGGATCGGGAGCGGAAGAGTTTTTCAGTAAGTCATACATACTACCACTTTCGTCATCAGAACTTAGCGGAGCGTCCATTGAAACATGGCGTCGATTATTTTTGATTGAACTTAAAATATCTTGATCTGAAATGTCAACACAAGCTGCAATTTCATGAGGTAAAGGTTCTCTTTCGTATTTCTGCTCTAGCTCATTAAATACCTTTCTTACCTTATTGATGTTTCCGATTTTATTTAATGGTAAACGCACAATTCTGGATTGCTCAGCAATGGCTTGCATAATTGACTGACGAATCCACCAAACGGCATAAGAGATGAATTTAAACCCTCTTGTTTCGTCAAATTTTTGAGCGGCTTTAATTAACCCTAAATTCCCTTCATTAATTAAATCGGAAAGTCCTAAACCTTGATTTTGGTATTGTTTGGCCACTGAAACGACAAAACGGAGGTTTGCTTTCGTTAATTTCTCTAGTGCAACGGCGTCACCCTCTTTAATTCGAATGGCTAGTGCGACCTCTTCTTCTGCGGTAATAAGGTCAACCTTTCCAATTTCTTGTAAATATCTATCAAGTGAAACAGTTTGTCGATTGGTAATGCTTTTTGAAATCTTAAGTTGTCTCATTCCCTGTTGTGGTTATATGTAAATATTGAGGTAGAATCTGCTTTTAAATATAAGCAAAAACATCACATTTTAACATATTTTGACAAGCTTAGCGCAATATTTCAAATTTCGACGTAAAAAAGTAAAGTTTAAGATATAAAAAAGCCCTTTTGGTCGTTCAACGAATTGAAGACTAAAAGGGCTTAAAAGCAGAAGTTAAACAACTATTTCGGAGTAAACATTACGCGTTTTTTTTTATAAATAACAAGTCAAGTTCATAGATTGAGAATTTGAGTTCATTGTTGAGCTATATTCTTTGTTAACTGATCTAGCAAGCTCAAAAAAAAAGCCCTTTTGATCATCGAGCAATGTCAAGAGGCAAAAGGGCTTTGCTATAAGATTAAGAAAGTCCTAGTCTTCTTTCTTCTCTGGTTTCGGCAATAAAGATTTTCTAGATAATTTGAATTTTCTAGTCTTAGGATCAATAGCAACTAACTGCACATCAATCATGTCACCTTCTTTCAATTCATCTTCCACTTTTTCTACTCTCTTGTGAGCAATTTCAGAAATGTGCAACAATCCGTCTTGTCCAGGTAAAATTTCAACAAATGCACCAAATGCAACAATTGATTTTACTTTACCCTTGTACGTTTCACCTACCTCTGGAATAGCAGTTATTGCTTTAATTCTTGCAACTGCAGCATCAGAACCTTCTTGGTCCGTAGAAACGATGTCAATTACACCCATATTATCCACTTCTTCTAAAACAATTGTAGTTCTAGTTTCTTCTTGGATTGCTTGGATGATTTTTCCACCTGGTCCAATTACGGCACCAATCATGTCTTTCGGAATTCTCAATTGAATAATTCTTGGAGCATTTGATTTGTATTCCGCAGCTGGCTTAGAAATGGTTTTATTCATTTCGCCTAAAATGTGCATTCTTCCTTCTTTAGCCTGAGCTAATGCTTCTTCTAAAACTTGGAAAGAAAGACCTTTTACTTTGATGTCCATTTGACAAGCAGTAATTCCGTCTGCAGTACCTGTCACTTTAAAGTCCATGTCTCCTAAGTGATCTTCGTCTCCTAAGATATCAGATAAAACAGCATAGTTTCCATCAGTACCACTGATTAATCCCATGGCAATACCTGAAACTGGCTTTTTCAATTTTACACCGGCATCCATCAATGCTAACGAACCTCCACAAACGGAAGCCATAGAAGAAGAACCGTTAGATTCTAAAATATCAGAAACAACTCTAATGGTATATGGATTGTCTGTACCTGTTGGAATCATTGGTTTCAAAGCTCTCATGGCTAAGTTACCGTGTCCAATTTCTCTTCTACCTGGACCTCTATTTGGTCTAGCTTCTCCTGTTGAGAAAGAAGGGAAGTTGTAATGTAATATGAATTTTTCAGAATCTGTGATTAATGCACGATCAACTCTTTGCTCGTCCATTTTGCTACCCAAAGTAACAGAAACCAACGATTGAGTTTCTCCTCTTGTAAATACAGCAGAACCGTGAGAACCCGGTAGGTAATCAATTTCACTCCAGATTGGTCTAATCTCTGTTGTTTTTCTTCCGTCCAACCTAATCTTTTCGGTTAACACAACATCTCTAACTGCTTCTTTTTGAGCTTTACCGAAGTACTGCTTCAATAAGAATCCGTTCTCCTTTACAAAGTCTGCATCTAGCGTAGCAATAAAATCATCTTTTACCGCTTTAAAGTCAGCTCCTCTTTTGTATTTGTCAGCATTGCCTTCTTTGGCAATTGCAAAACATCGATCGTATGCGAAGTCGTGAATTTTCTTCATTAAGTCCTCATCAGACTTTTCATGGTCGTATTCTCTTTTCGTTTTAGACTTTTCAACTAATGCAGCTAAATCATTCTGCAATTTACATTGAACTTGAATGGCTTTGTGCGCTTCTTTAATTCCTTCTAACATTTCTGCTTCAGAAACTTCTAACATTTCACCTTCTACCATTACAACACTTTCCATTGTACCAGCAATCATTAAATCGATGTCTGCATTTGAAAGCTCATCTAAGTTTGGATTAATTCTCCAAGCTCCATCAATTCGAGCAATTCGAACTTCAGAAGTAGCCTCTTGAAAAGGAATATCTGAAACCATAATTGCAGCCGAAGCAGCTAAACAAGCTAAAGAATCTGTTGCTACATTTTCTTCAGCGGATATAAGTGAAATCGTTACGATTGTACTTGCGTGAAAATCAGATGGGAATAAAGGTCTTAAGGCTCTATCTACTAATCTAGAAACTAAAACTTCACCATCAGATGGTCTGTTTTCTCTTTTTAAGAATCCACCTGGAAATCTTCCAATTGCAGAAAACTTCTCTCTGTAATCTACCATTAAAGGTAAAAAGTCGACGTCTTCGCCAGCTGATTGTTCTGCAACTACTGTTGCAAGAAGCATTGTTTTACCCATTTTTAAGACGATTGAACCGTCTGCTTGCTTAGCTAACTTTCCTGTTTCTAAGCTAATTTCCCGCCCATCGGGAAGTGTCATTGTCTGTGTTATTGCTTTCATTGACATTGTTTACAATTTATTATAAATAGTAAAGGGGGAATCGTTTCATACGTCCCCCCCCTTTATTGAAATTTTATTTAGTGAATGCTAAAAAGTTACTGAGAATCATTTATTTTCTGATTCTTAACTCCTTAATCAATTCTCTATACTTTACGATATCTTTGTTTTTCAAGTAATCTAAAAGTTTTCTTCTCTTTCCTACCAACGTAACTAGTGCTCTTTCTGTAGCAAAATCTTTCTGATTTTGTTTCAAATGACCTGTTAAATGGTTGATTCTTTCTGTGAAAAGAGCTACCTGTCCTTCAGTAGAACCTGTGTTGGTTTTACTTTTTCCGAATTTTTCGAAGATTTCTTGTTTATTTTCAGTGCTAAGCGTCATGTCTTATTTCCTATAAAATTTGAGGGTGCAAATGTAAAAAAAAAATGCTTTAGTTTTTACCCTTTTTAAACATTCTTAATAGTTGTGCCATTTTAGATTTTAAATTTTTTCTTTCAACTATAAAATCTAAAAATCCGTGTTCCAATAAAAATTCTGATCGTTGAAACCCTTCAGGTAAATCTTTACCAATGGTTTCCTTCACTACTCTTGGACCTGCAAAACCGATTAGCGCTTTTGGCTCAGAAAAGTTTAAGTCGCCCAACATGGCAAATGATGCGGTTACACCGCCTGTGGTAGGATCGGTAAGGAATGAGAAATAGGGCAAGTTAGCTGCCGCAAGTTGTGTTAATTTAGCTGAAGTTTTAGCCATTTGCATCAATGAAAATGCAGCTTCCATCATTCGTGCTCCACCAGACTTTGATATCATCATAAATGGAATATCGTTTTTTATGGAATAATCAATGGCTCTTGCTATTTTCTCTCCAACTACAGAGCCCATTGAACCTCCAATAAAACTAAAATCCATTGCTGCAATCATCAACCTTTCTCCTTCAACGGTTCCATGAGCTGTTCTACAAGCATCTTTTAGCTTCGTCTTTTTCTGTGTTGCAACAAGCCGCTCCGTATACTTCTTCGTGTCTTTGAAACCTAAAGGATCCCCTGAAGTTAAGTTTTTATTGATTTCTGACCATTTTTGGTTATCAAAAATGAGATCGAAGTAATTCCCAGCGGTAACCCTTTCGTGATGATTACACTCTTGACAAACCCACATGTTTTCTATGTGGTCATCTTGAGGAACCACTGAATTACAAATTGGGCACTTGTACCACAGCCCTTCCGGGGTTTCTTTTTTCTCCTCAGTAGGAGTTAATATACCGTGTTTTATTCTTTTGAACCAACCCATATCAGGTGTTTTTTCTTTACTCATTTAGGCGATTGTAATGTCCTTATTCAAATACACATCTTGTATGGCGTTCAATAGTTGAACTCCTTCTTCTACCGGCTTTTGAAACGCCTTTCTTCCTGAAATTAAACCGTGTCCACCGGCCCTTTTATTAACTACTGCTGTTGTTACTGCTTCAGTTAAATCTGATGCTCCCGCTGAAGCCCCTCCAGAATTAATCAACCCAGCTCTTCCCATGTAACAATTCGCAACTTGATAACGACACAAGTCCACTGGATGATCTGTAGTTAATTCAGAATAAACCTTAGGGTGAGTTTTTGCAAAATTAAGTGCATTAAAACCACCATTATTTGTCGGTAATTTTTGCTTGATAATGTCTGCTTGAATAGCAACGCCTAAGTGATTAGCTTGCCCAGTTATATCCGTTGAAGTATGATAATCTACGCCGTCTTTTTTGAAATCACTATTTCTGAGGTAGCACCATAAAATGGTTGCCATTCCCAACTCATGCGCTCTTTCGAATGCTTGAGCAATTTCTATTATTTGTCTGTTGCTATCTTCAGAACCAAAGTAAATGGTTGCTCCTACAGCTGTTGCTCCTAAGTTCCATGCTTCCTCAACCGATCCAAATGAAATTTGAGAATAAGTGTTGGGGTACGTCAACAATTCATTGTGATTTAGCTTCACAATAAACGGAATTTTGTGGGCATATTTTCTAGAAACAGATGCTAAAACTCCAAAAGTTGACGCTACCGCGTTGCAACCACCTTCTATCGCTAATTTTACAATATTCTCAGGATCAAAATAAATAGGATTAGGGGCAAATGATGCTCCTGCTGTATGCTCAATTCCCTGATCTACAGGTAGCATAGAGAGGTAGCCTGTATTGGCCAATCTTCCGTGACCGTATAGTGCTTCTAAACTCTTTAAAACTTGGTTGCTTCTATTAGTTTCCTTAAAAACTCGGTCCACAAAATCAGCTCCTGGTAAGTGTAATAAATCTTTAGAAATAGTTGAACATGTGTGATTTAAAAGTGAATCTGCATCCGATCCTAAAAGTTCTTCAATGTTGTTGATAGACATATATAATCAATGTTGTAAAAGAGGAACAAAGCTAATAAAAATATAAACTTTAATTTTTCATTTCTTTCAGTTTTTGAATTAACAGAAACTTCTTTGAGCTGTAGGTTATCTTAGCTGATAAATTCTAACTCGACTGAAAAATATTCCAAATTGAACCATTAAAAGGGATAACCAATTCCTAGGTTTAAATTGGTTTGATTCCATTGTGGTTCAAGTAAATTTGGATTATCGGCTGATGGGTCTTTTAATTTAGTTGCTCCATCAAATCGCAAAATGAAAAAGCTAAAGTTCAAGCGTAATCCAACTCCAAAACCAATGGCCGTGCCATCCCAGAGTCTGTCAAATTTGAATTCTGTTTCGTCTCTTGTTCCTTGTTGCTGATAATTCCAGATGTTTCCTGCGTCTACAAATAAGGCTCCTTCAATGATATTGGTGACGGGTATTCTCCATTCAACATTCCCTTCAAGGCTAACGTTACCAATTTGATCTACATTTCGTTCAATAGAATCGGGTAGGTTTCCGGGCCCTAATTCTCTTGCTCGCCATGCTCGTAACCCATTTGCTCCGCCTGCGTAGAAACTTTTCTCAAAAGGCATAGCGATACTATTCCCGTAAGGTAATCCAAGGCCTGAAGCAAAGCGATAAACAATTTTATTCCAATTGAATTTCTGAAAATAGCGAAAGTCAATGTCCGCCCTAACATATTGCGCATATCGAATACCGGCAATGTTTTTTGAACCATCTTCATTTGTATTATCGTTCCATGAATTAGAAGTTGCAGCCAATAGGTTTCCGGCGGTTTCGATGTTACTTCTGAAGTATATATGGTTCTTTAACTTGTTTGAATTCTGAGTATTCAATATAAAGGTGTATTTCAACGCTAAAATAAAGTTATCCGTATAACTGTTTCGTAAAAACGAATTCTGAATATTATTTAGCACCTCTGAAAAGCTCTGAGACGGGTCTAGTTTAATGTAACTCAAATCGAACGGTTGGATGATGTGTGTCTTGGTTACTGACTCGTTCCAAGTATAGTTAATGTAAGTTTTGTAAACGTTTCTACGATAATCTGGTCGATCTTGAAGGTTGTAGGAAGCGTTAAACGAAGTTCTTGGGTTTCCTCTTTGGGAAATTTTATCAGAAGTAAACGGCAGCAAGAATCGCGGTACTTCTAGACTTACCTTAGGTCCAAATTCTAAGGTGTTAAAAGGCAAAGCCCCGTCCCACAGTTCTCGTTGTTCTTCATTTGTAAAGATAGTTTGTGCTTCTAAACCACCATTGAAACTTACATTTAAGATTTCGGCTCCCTTAAAAGTGTTGTTGTTTTGAAAGTTTACCGTCGCATTTACTCCTAAGTTTCCACCATTGTTGGTTCCTTCAGTTTCTACGGTAATTGATTTCTGCTTTCTTGGACGCAAGGTAATTGTTGCATTCAATACATTTCCATTGGAATAATAATCAGGTGAATATTGAATGTTGACGTAAGAGAAGACTCTTAAACCTGCGAGGTTTCGATATGTTTCTTCTTGATTTTTTAGACTAAAAATTCCTCCTGGTCGCAAGTAGGTAATTCTTGAAATTGCTTTTTCTCTGTACTTTCCTAATAACCCTAGAAAAGTCATATTGTCTGAATAAATAGTGTCTGAATTCAATAATTCTCCATTTGGAGATTCCATTTGAACGAAAACATTGTTAATTAAAAAGGTTTGATGAGTGCCTTCAATTAAGGAATCTGTATTGAAATAATTAAATGTTGGGTTTTTAATTTTGATAGTAACAGATGCGGACTTTGTTTTTTGTGATGTATCCGCTTCAAATAAAATATACTCTCTTGAGAACTGATAATAGCCATTGTTTTTTAACAATCGCTCGATTCGTAGCCGTTCCTCATTCAGTTTGTCAAGGTTAAAGGGATCATACACTTTGAGAACACTTTTATTCCTTTCTGCTAGAACTATTTTTTTAATCTTTTCATCTTTAATACTCTCGTGAATACTTGAGATTAGGTACTGTTGATTTTTTGTGATGTTAAAGTTTAACTGAACTTTTTGAGAAGGCTTTTTAGAAAACCACCGTTTTTGGGTGTCCGCTTCAACCGACACCGTATTTTCGTAATATCCTTTATTGTTGAGAAAGCGGTGCATCAAATCAACTGATTTCTCATTCAACGTGGAGTCGTAGATGACCGGTGGTTCACCTAATTTGTTTTTTATTTTAGAGTCTTCCTTTTTATTGAAGAGATTATAAATTCCTAAATATAGTCTGAAAACACCTAGTAACTTTCTATTGGGCTGTTGCTTAGATATACTTTTTAAGTCGTCATTATACCTCTTTTTACCCTCTGTTTCAATGTTTATAGAAGTCAGTAATAGTTCCTCATCTTTTAAAAGTTTCGTTGACCGACAAGCATTCAGTGAAAACAAAACGACAAGCCCCAACAAAAAAGTATTTTTGAAGCTTAATAGAAAAGGAGAGTGTCGCTGATTCTTCATAAAAAAGCGAAATTAGTCAATATGATGAGCTTAACTAAAAGGGAAGAAAAATTAATTGTTTCGTTGCAGCACAAGAAGTTTCGTAAAACAGAAGGCTTATTTATTGTGGAAGGCTTGAAAATGGTAGAAGAAGCTATTGCCTCAGACTTTACAGTAAAGTTTGTGGTGACAAGTATAGATTTCCATGCTGAGCAAGTTGAATTAAAACAGTGCGACGGTCGAACGATGCAGCGAATTTCAGCCTTTAAAACAGCCCCAGGAGTTTTGGCGGTTGTTGAACTTCCTAGTTTAAGCGAAGGAGTTTACTCGCCGATAACACTAGTGGCGGAGAATGTTCAAGATCCGGGTAATTTGGGAACCATTATCAGAACGGCAGATGCTTTGGGTGTAAAAACAATCGTTTGTTCGCTCGATTGTGTCGATCATTTTAGCCCAAAAGTAGTACAAGCTACCATGGGATCTATTTTTAGAATGAATGTGTTGGTGCGAGATTTATTTCACTATTTGGAAGAATTACCTGCTTCAACGCCGATTTATGCGGCACATTTAGAAGGTGATAACTTATACCAAACACAAATTACAGCACCTTGCGTTTTAGTGGTCGGAAATGAATCGCAAGGCATGAGCGATGAATTAACTTCCAAGGTGACCCAGAAATTAAAAATTCCAATGGCAGGTAAAGCTGAGTCTTTTAATGTATCAATTGCTACAGCAATTATCTTGGGAGAATTTAGTAGGCAGTTGGGGTAGAGGTTAGCTGACCGAGCTATGAAAAACAAACCTTAGCTGCTTTTGAACGACTTACTTTAAACCAATGATTTATTGAACTGGCTTAGCACATGACATATACACGGTGTGCCTGTTGCACAACTTTCTGTTGATAAAGATAAGCGTTAAGTTTTAGAATAAAGCCTTAAGGTGTTTACCTTTAGGTATGCAAGGCAAGAAAACATACTAAGAGAAGCTATTTGCTTCATTTTCTTTGAGTAGTCGGGTACCGGAAGATAACTTTTACCGCCAACTTCGAGGAGTTTTGAATTTAGATTATTTATATGGACGCACCGCTTCCTTTTATGGCTCAAGTGGTCAGAAGAGTTTGGATCCTGTTGTGTTTTTTAAGCTCTGCTTGGTCGGCTATTTAGAGAACATTATTAGTGATCGGAAGCTGATTTCTCACTGTAGCATGCGCTTAGATATTTTATTTTTCTTAGGTTACGATATTGACGATGAATTACCCTGACACTCGACCATTAGCCGAACACGACAGCTATTTCCTGAGGAGTTGTTTGAGGAAGTGTTTACTCATGTGTTAAAGATGTGTGTAGAAAAAGGCATGGTAAGCGGTCATAGCCTGTGTTTGGAACCCTAACACAATTTATGGGCATGCGAAAAGTAAATACATTGGGTTTAAAACAAGCTAACAAATGCATGATGATGGCTGTAATTAGTTACGATCCTTCAAATGGTCAGATGGCTACACCAGTTAGCCTAGAAGGGAACCCTCTTTATGGGTTTAACGTAGTACAGGATCTTCAAGCCGGTATTGTTGACTATACGGGAGGACTCATACTCGGTTTAGATGGAAATTATTATGGAGTAAATGCTTTGGGTACAGGAACAAGGCTGAATGGCTTTTCCGGTAAGGACCCGGGGGGTAAAGGTTTTTTCTATCGTTATGTAAAGTCTACAGGTAAAATCGAGGTTTTGCATTCCTTCGTAGGTAAGCAAGAATGGAATACAAACAAATTAATACCGAGTAATGCATTCAATAATGATTTATCTCTTCCGGCTTACACGGCCATAGAAACTAGTCCAGGAATATTTTATGGAATAGCAACGGAGGGTGGTGATTATGGTAAAGGTGGTATTTGGAAATACAATTTGAACACGCAATCTTATTCGGTTGTAGGAAGTTTTGATGACCCTTCAGAAAATGCAGGATACGAGCCAGTAACCGCACTAATTAAAGGGGACGGAGACAATATCTATGGCTTAAACAAAAATAAAAGTGGTTCTTCAGATGATGGACATCTTTATAGAATTAACACCAGTAATGATCAATTGACTTTTGTTCATACATTAAATGCAGATGGTTGGGTTATGGCTCACCCTCACGGTCAAATGGTCTACAATGCTAACCTCAACACGATATTTGGTACAAAAGATCAATTCGATGCGTCAAGCCCATGGGGAGGTGGTGTATGGAGCTATGATATTACCAACGGTGTTCAGACGAATGAGTGGACAATTCTTTTCTCACAATTATCAACGCTCGGTAGTTTGGCAACTGGTATCGTGCAAGGAAATGATGGCTTCATGTATGTTACAACGCGATCTGGAGGTTTAAACGGAGAAGGTACAATTATTAAGTATGCACCTTCTGGTGGGGCGCATGTAAAAATATTTGATTTTCCTGCAGGTTTCGAAGCTTCAGGAACTGGTATGCAGGCATTTGGAACAAAAATTTTTGGGACTTGCATGGAGAACCAAAGCGATCAAATGGTTTGGTCGTATGATTATTTCAGTGGTGCTTTTCAGGTTCATTTGTCATCTACTACAAATGACCCGAATCATCCAGGATGGGGCGCTGAATACTCCTTAATTGTCGAGAACGGAAATATCATTGGTAGAACCCGACTTGGGTATAGAGGTGCAGGAGCAATTTTTTCACATAACATTAATTCCAATCTTAACACGGTTCTTGTGAATGCCGCATCACGTGAAGGAAGATACATAATTGGTGAGATGACGCAATTAACGGATTCTACCTTTGTTGGTTATGTAGGAAAAGGTGGTCCGAATTATTCTACAGATACAAACATGCATTATGAAAATGGTTCACTTGCAGTATTTAATATGCAAACGGGTAATGTTCAACACATAAATGATCCGCATGTATACGGTACTTCACAAGAATATGCGCAGTCTCAGTGGATGAATAAACCATTTCTTGGTACAAATGGGAAGGTATATTATTCCCAATTCGCGTCTAACGGGTTTTCGTCAAGTTTTCATGTTGCAGAGTCTGATTTAGTAAATCCAGCTACAGCGGCTTTTTACGCTCCCGCTGCTGTAGGGGCAAACATAACTTCTGGTCTGCTTGGTTTATCAGGAGGAAGATTTATCATGGCTCGTAGTAATGCAATATATGAGTATGATTATATTAATGACACTTTACTCAATACATATAGCTCAACACATGATATCGATACATATGGGCACATGAGCCATAATACTATTTTGGCTTCAGACGGTAAGATTTACGGATTAACCGAACCATCTGAGCTCGGCACGTCGCCAGGGCAAAATAGAGGTGTTATTTATTCTATCGACACAACTACCTTTACGTTTACTGCTGAGCACGTATTTGATAGCTTGGTGAGAAATACCAATAATGGGCTTACTGAGCACAATGGAAAACTCTATGGTTCAACTAATTTCATGGGTGATAATAATCAGGGTTATTTGTTCTCATATGAGCTGAGCTCAGGGACATTTACCATTGAGCATAGTTTTAATAGCGCTGTTGATGGATCAGGCTTTAGCGCAGGTTGGACATTATTCAACAACAAGCTCTACTCAACATCAAGAACTGGCGGGCAAAACGGATATGGTACACTAGTAGAATTTGACCCTAGTAATTCTACTCTTTCCGCACTTGAGCACCTTACAATGGGGAATGGAAGATCGTTCAGAGGTTCTCCTATTGTTTACCTTGAAACTGTAGGTTTAAATACTTTAAAGAATGATCTAGCCATCAAAATTTATCCAAATCCTTCAGAAGGAACCTTCGTTATTGAAGGGAGACTTTTAGAATCAGTGGAAATCTTCAATTTAAATGGTCAATCAATGGCTTTTACTCAATATCAAAATACGATTAAAATGGCTAATGCCAAACCTGGAGTTTACTTGGTGAAAGTAATTAGTCAAGACGGTGTTTTTGGCACAGGTCGTATAATCGTTAAGTAGATCATAAAACTGTTGCAAAGTCTTTTGTGCTAAAATTTCAAATTTTATTCTCGTTCTTTGAACTATATTTTGTTTGTGAGTAACTTTCATTGGTTATATCGGGCTTGGCTAAGTAACTTGCGGCTTTCAAACCGAAAACTTTAACGCAAAGATGAATTTGGTTTGAAAGGTAAATGTTCTATTGACCGTTTCTAGCAGCATTTTACTTAGCTTGTGTTAGCAACACATTATAATTATTTACTCATACGATTTATTCATCAATTGCTTTAGGTCTATTGCTTTTATTAATTGCTCTTTAAGCAAAGGCAGCATGAAGGATTTGGTAATTGTTTCTAGTCCATTCAATCTGTTCGTATATTGAATCAGTACGTCTTTTTCAGTGGTTAATAGTTTAGCACTAGTGTCCACAGCTATCATATTGTAGCCTGTAGAAGGGTTGATTTCACCGATTTCAACTAGGCTTCTATTAAATAGTAAATGAGAATAATTTTCTGTTTGAACTAGCTTATTTTGATAAGATACTACGTTTGCTTCAATTATTTTTAACTGGGCATAGTAGTCAGAAATACCTTGTACGACCTCATTCTTTCTGATAAAAATCATGTGTCCAGAATATTTGAGTTCATTAAAAGTGTTTTCATTAAATATTGGCAGAATCCTACGATCATATTTGAAATTGTACTTATACAAAGCCAGGTGATCTTTAGCTTCTAGTTGATCATTGAGCATAATGTTTTGTATGCTATCATAACCAAGAATCATATTTTCTGAAATAACAATGTTGGCCTCTAACACATTAATATCCTTATCCAAATCTCTTACACATTGCCTAATGTATTCAATTTCCCATTCGTTATGAATTTTATGATCTACTAAATATTCAGCTTGAGAGGCAAGAAATACAGCAAAAAAAAGGATAAGTAATTCTTTTATATACTCAGTTATCTTTTTAGGGATTCTTTTTAAAGGTGTATGAATTTCCATTAATAATGTTGTTCTAATTTTTTGCTAACGTGTTTTTATAAGAGCTGTGGCGTTTTTTGGCACAAATCTTAATAAATATAAACTAACTTTGAGAAATCCATAGATTTAAATCCATAGATTTTCCAAATAAGCACAAGTTCTTAAGTAATATTTCATCTTTCGCATTGTCGGGGTGAGTTCGGTGAGTATCCAACGAAATCGTAACACAAGGTGAGTTTTTCTCCGCCACCAATTTTTGTAATTGTTCTTTTAATGCCATAATTATTTTTTATTGATTTTCTTTTCCTACTCTTTTGAATTTTCGGAATGCTTCCCTTTAAAATGTCAGGTCATTATGTTTTTGTTACGGTCGTTCTATCATTGGCTATAATATTTGTATAACAGTATGACTGTTATTTCACCAATGTCATTATTGTTGATATTTTCAAATATAAGTAATCTGAAGGTGTTTAGAAGATACAGTTTTAGCCGTTTTCAAACGACTAGAAGTATTTGTTAAGGATTCCTGTCATTTAACTAATGCATTCTACCTATTCACCAATTGCAAATTAATTCTGCGCCACATCGATTTGCTGTTTTATTTCACGTTTTATCGGTCTGTAAAGGCCCAATTGTTATATTTTTTTATGTTAATATTTCTCTACTTTTCTATTTCTAAAGCTGGCTTATAGTTTTATCTTTGCCGCCATGCAAGAGAAGATTATCATCATAGATTTTGGCTCTCAATACACCCAGCTAATTGGGCGGAGAGTTCGCGAGTTGAATGTGTATTCGGAAATTCATCCGTATAATAAATTACCGGAGTTTGACGAGGCCGTGAAAGGTGTGATCCTTTCAGGCAGTCCTTTTTCTGTGCTCGACGAATTGGCACCGCAATTCAATTTCGATTTGATGAAAGGGAACATTCCCTTGTTGGGAGTTTGTTATGGTGCTCAATACATGTCTCACACCTTTGGTGGTAATGTTGCTCCATCAAACACAAGAGAGTACGGTAGAGCAAACTTAAATTTTGTAGACAATACAAATGTATTAATGAAGGATGTGCCAATGAACTCTCAAGTATGGATGTCACACGGAGATACCATTAACACGATACCAGAAAATTTTCAGCTAATTGCTAGCACACCCGATGTGAAAGTGGCGGCATTTCAATTGAAAAATGAGCAAACGTTTGGAATACAATTTCATCCTGAGGTATATCACAGCACAGACGGTTTGCAATTGCTTAAAAATTTCATTGTCGATGTATGCGCTTGCGACCAATCATGGACGCCAGACGCTTTTGCTGAAACAACCATTGAGAAACTGAAAAACCAAATTGGCAACGACAAAGTAGTACTTGGCTTAAGCGGTGGTGTAGATTCTACCGTGGCAGCAATGCTGTTGCACAACGCTATTGGTAAAAACCTCTATTGCATTTTTGTAGATAATGGTTTGTTGCGTAAAAACGAATTTGAATCTGTTTTAGATCAATACAAACATTTAGGGCTAAACATTAAGGGAGTGGACGCAAAAGATAGATTTCTATCTGCATTAGCAGGGGAATCTGATCCGGAAACAAAACGAAAAGCTATCGGTAGAGTATTTATTGAAGTGTTCGACGATGAGGCACACGCTGTGACAGATGTCAAATGGTTGGGCCAAGGAACCATTTATCCCGATGTAATTGAATCTGTTTCAGCCACAGGAGGTCCCTCAGCCACCATCAAATCGCATCACAATGTTGGAGGTTTACCCGACTTTATGAAATTGAAGGTGGTAGAGCCTTTGCGTTTGTTGTTTAAAGATGAAGTGCGAAGAGTAGGAGCGTCTTTAGGATTAAGTCAAGACTTATTAGGCCGTCATCCTTTTCCAGGTCCAGGTTTGGCCATTCGTATTCTTGGAGACATCACCGCAGAAAAGGTACGGATCTTGCAAGAAGTGGATGCAATATTCATTAATGGGTTAAAGGCAGACGGACTATATGATGAAGTATGGCAGGCTGGAGCAATTCTTTTGCCGGTGCAGTCAGTTGGCGTGATGGGAGATGAAAGAACCTACGAACAAGCAGTTGCGCTGCGGGCGGTAAGTTCTACTGATGGAATGACGGCCGATTGGAGTCACTTGCCCTATGAGTTTTTGGCAAAAGTTTCAAACCAAATCATTAATAAGGTGAAAGGTGTAAATCGAGTGGTTTACGATATCAGCAGTAAGCCACCTGCAACAATAGAATGGGAATAATAGGTATAATATGAGGTATTTATTGGTTTTTCTTTTTGTAAGTTGTTCCTTTTTAAGTTTCGCACAAGAAACCCAAAAAGAAGAATTAGTAATCCATAAAATAGGAGGGAAGGAGTATTACATTCACGTTGTTGATACAGGAAACACCTTATTTGCTATTAGCAGAAAATACGCTATTCCCCGCGAAGAAATATTGAAGGCGAACCCCCAATTAACGGAGATTCTAACCTTGGGTGATCGCTTAATGATTCCCCTAGATAAAATTACCCGCAGAGATTTAGACGAGGCTCCAGAAATCGATGGAAATTTTCTAATACATGAAGTACAACGGAAGAACACCTTATATTCTATTGCAAAGGAATACAATGTTGAAATTAATGACATTATTGTTGCAAACCCTGAAATCGAAGATGGTTTAAAAAAGGGAGCAAAAATTAAGATTCCAGTTGCAAAAATTAAAAGTTCATCAGGAGAAGAAGAGTATGTAGTTCCTGCTGCTGCAAGTCCTTATGTTACCCATAAGGTAAAACCGAAAGAGACGCTTTACTCGTTGAGTAAATTATACAATGTTACTATTGACTCCATTAAACTGGTTAACAATGGCATGGTTGGCGGATTAAAAGAAAACGACCTTATTAACATTCCCATTTTAAAGAATTATAAGAAAATGGCGGTTCAAGCCATTGAAGATGTAGAGTTTGATAGTGCTGCAGTTAAAGGGTCATATAAAGTAGCTGTTTTGTTACCTTTCTATTTAGACTTAATGGATTCCTCTAATAATTTAGGATATAGACAGTCGCAAGAAGCAAGTAAAGAGTTATTCAATAAGGCACAATACGCTATCGATTTTTACCAAGGGTTCAAGTTAGCAGCTCAAGAAAAGGCAAATGAAGGATTGAATTTAGAATTGGAGGTTTTTGATACCGGAAAGGACAGCGCCACAGTATCAGAAATTATTAATTCAGATAAATTGAATGGCACCGACTTGCTAGTTGGACCGTTATTTTTGAGCAACTTTTTGCAAGTGGCAGATTATGCTAAGCGGAATAAAATCAATATAGTTTCGCCTGTAAAATTGAGTAACAAAGTTTTACTTGGGAATAGCTATGTGAGTAAGGTAGCAACAAGTGAACCCATTCAAACGCGGTTTTTAGGGCAATACATTTACGACTCCCTTCGATTTAGTAATCTAATTGTAGTTTATCCCGACAAATTTCAAGATCGAAAACGAATGGAGGTCTTAAAAAAACAAATTAAAACTGCTTCTGAGCTTAATCAAGATACCACTCGAATGTCACCATTGCGTGAAGTATTTTGGAATCCAAAAGATTTGAGTGGAATTAAATCTAAATTGAAAGAAGATGAGCTAAATGTGATTGTTGCGCCAAGTTCAGACCAGTCCTTTGTCACTCGATTACTCACATCGCTAAATATGATGGGCAATTATAAATTTAAGGTAGTTGGCCTAGAACCGTGGCAAAATTTTGAAAACATTGAAATTGATTATTTGCACAACCTGAATGTTCATTTAATTACTTCAGAATTTATTAATAAAGGCGCCATAGAAAACGCAGAATTTATTCATCGGTTTAACGAGACTTACGAGACACTGCCTTCTGACTTTGCATACTTAGGTTACGATGTAGCTTCTTACTATTTAAATTTATTACAAGTCAGTGGAGCAAATTTCGAAATTATGTTACCTACGGAAAAGATGCAGGGCTTAAGCCGTAAATTCCATTTTGTTAAAACAGGGATTGAAAGTGGTTTTGAAAATCACTCATCCTATATTGTTCGTTACCAAGATTATAAATTGGTAAAAGTGCATTAAGCTATAATTCGTGCAGCAATCTATTTTGAATTAGGTATACTGATTAGAGGAGATACTTTATATTAACGAGATTCGTTATATTTAACTATTCAATAAAAAGAAAAGCATGAAAACCATTTATTCACACACACTTTTCCTCTCGATTATCTTTATGATGAGCGCATGTCAAGAGGCTAAAGACGACATTGATTCTCAAATTAATTCTAAAAGTATCTCTTCGGTTCAGATTTACTACGAATCTGAGGAACAAGGTATGCTAGAGTTGAGTCAGGATCAAATTGAAAATTTAATTGCAAATACTTTAGAAATTGAGGCCCCAATCTTTTCTGATTTGAAAGTAGTAAAAGATGAGGTAGGAAATGCTTCGATTAAGTCTATGGTTGAGTCTAATGGAACAAGTTTTAGTGTTGGCATAATTTTATTACCATACGGTAAAAAAGCATACAAGATGGGTAAGCGTTGTTCATGCAGTGGTTCTGCTTGCGTATTGACTATAGTAGATGGCCTATGCAGCTGCTCTTCTAATGGTGGCAATGATTGCACAAAGATTGAGACAGTAGATATAGGAGGAACGAGTGAAACACTTTTAAGTAAATAGCCAAAACGTTCTAAATTACCAAGCCACGCCTAAGGGCGTGGCTTTTTTTTGTAACAAATTTTAAGATTGTCCGTCTCACTTTAAAATGGGATATAATGGCTTAGTCATTTTGCCATTCATCCCAAAGGATAAAAAATAGTTTAACTTCAAGTGTCAGATAATGAATGCAGTAAACCTTTAGTTGCTTCTACTTACACTACTATATTATGCAAACTACCATATACTTTTATAAATTTACCTAAACAATTAAAAACCAATACACATGAAAACTACAATCTTAAACATCGCATTTTTATTAGGGTCAATAAGTATATCTACAACATCTTTTGCCAAAAGCGGAAATACAAATAAAAAAACGGTAGAAACAAATTTTGTTGCTGCCAAGAAGCTTGCCCCTTTAACAACACATCATTTAAATTTTGATTTGTTCAATTTTTGCAAGTATCTGGAAAATGGAAATCCAAAAAAAGCTGAAGGAGTTTACCGCAGTCCAGATGGAAGATATGTAATAGCGCTAATCAAAAACAACGAAGTAGGACATGATTTTATTGGCGTTGTTTGTGCAGCGGAAAATCCTTACTGGACGA
>Ga0206129_10001354_pt1 | contig 33422 bp, 23 predicted proteins | sample Helgoland_Spring_8_FD_148616 | JGI IMG/M metagenome (GOLD analysis project Ga0206129, IMG submission 148616) | Pelagic subsurface seawater microbial communities from Kabeltonne, Helgoland, North Sea - Helgoland_Spring_Bloom_20160502_2 | ecosystem: Environmental > Aquatic > Marine > Epipelagic ...
CGTATGATTCTACTGTACTTGTTAATCAAACTGTAGTTGCACTAAGCGGAATAACTCAACAAGGGTTGAGTTATTACTTTGACGGTGTCAATTGGATACTGGCGCAAGAAAAGACTTCTGCCAATCAAGCACCTTTGTTTGATGTGTTTGATTCTGCTGGTGTAAGTTTTAGCAATCAAACATCGTACCCCAGTACTACTTTTGTCGGCAGTAAATTATTCAGCTATGCAACAGGCACAGGAACAGCAGACCCTGTATTGGCATTTCCGATTCGTTACTTGAGTCTTGCCAACATCGGCGACATTGTGTTTGATAACAATTTATATACTGATACATTTAACTATGTAACTGGTACATCTGGTGTTGTTGGCAATGTCAGCGACGGTTTTGTGTATCAATATGCTGATCGTGTTTTATATGCACGCAAAATTGGATGGGAAGTTGCTGTCACACCTAGTCAAATACGACAACAGTTCCAGTTTGTTTATGACGGTCGATCTTTACAATTAGACATTGTTGTTCCTGAAAACAATGTAGTCCCTGCAATTTTGTTGTATGTGGCCAATGAGTTTGTGTTGCCCCAAGATTACACAGTTACAAGAAATGCAACCACAACTGTAATTACGCTGAGTAAAATTTATGTTCCTGACTCTGTAATTGAAGTACAGGTGTTAAGTAACCAAGTTAGCAAAACGGGATTTTATGAAGTTCCTGTTAACTTAGAAAATAACCCGTTCAACGCAAACAGTCCTTCGTTCACACTCGGCACAGTCAGAACACATTACGAAAGTATTGCAGAAAATCTAATAAATTTCTCTGGCAGCATCAACGGCCCTAACAATACCCGAGACCTGGGCAATATCAGCCGATATGGCACAACAATATTGCAACAAAGTTCTCCAATGACGCTGGCTGGCTTCTTTATGAGAGAACCCGAGTATAATATCTTTAAGTCATTAGAGTTCAACGACAGAGAATACAATAAATTCAAGAATAGAATGTTAGAAAATTCTATTCTAAGTGAATGGGGCACATACACAACAAGTCAGATTCTTGATTCTATCATCACTGACATGAGTTTGGGCAAATCAAATGTAAACAGCTTTTTCTACAGCGACATGATTCCAAGTGGAAGTGTGTATACAGAAGTTGACCATACTGTAACTCCAATTACCACTGGTGTGTTTGATACTGTTCAAACATACACATTTACATCTGCCAACTTCTTGGGTTTGTTGGTTTATCTAAACGGCAATTTATTAACATTGAACCACGATTATACAGTGGCCACAGATGGACCACGTATTAACGTATCTGCAACATTGGCCGTTGGTGACATTGTCACCATCCGTGAGTACACCACAACCACTGGCAGTTTTGTTCCCAATACTCCCACCAAGTTAGGTTTATATCCAGCATTTAAACCTGAAATGTTCCTGGACACAAACTATGTCAATCCCACAATGGTCATCCGCGGCCATGACGGCAGTATCACCGCTGCCTTTGGCGACATGCGCGACGATGTACTGTTAGAATTCGAACGTAGAATTTTTAACAACTTAAAAACACAAGGCAATCCTGTGCCGCTTGTTGCCGAAGATGTAATTCCCGGCTACTTCCGTACAACTGATTACACTGCTGCCGAAATTACAAACATACTTGGTGAAAGTTTCTTGACCTGGGTTGGCCAAAACAAAATAGATTATAAAACTCAACAATACATCAGTAGTAACGAGTTTACATACAATTACAGCCAGGCTGGAGACAAACAAAAGAACCAACCGTTGCTTGGTGCATGGCGTGGAATTTACAGAGACTTTTACGATACGTTAACTCCTGCTACCACACCATGGGAAATGGTTGGATTTAGTCAACAGCCCGCATGGTGGACCGGCCGTTACGGCCCTGTGCCTTACACAAGTGATAACTTGGTGCTATGGGATGATATGCAAGCAGGATATGTTGCCGATCCTGCAGGACCTTATGTACTTGAAAAATACAAACGGCCAAACTTATCAACATATTTTATTCCTTCTGGATCAGAAGGTGCATTGTTGTCACCACTACAAAGTGTAGTTGGGTCTTATGATCCTAATGCTTTCCGTAAGAGTTGGGTAGTCGGGGATGGCGGACCTGCCGAAGCTGCGTGGTGGACAAGCAGTAGCTATCCATTTGCTGTTATGCGTTTACTAGCGTTAACACGCCCTGCAGAATTTTTCAGCTTGTTTGCTGACCGCGATCTTTACAAATACAATGCCGAACTTGAGCAATATCTATACAACGGACGTTATAGATTAGATGCCAATGGCGTTCAAGTGTATGGCGGACATGTGTCTGCTGCCACCAATGGAACTATTACGCCTGTTAGCAAAGCAAGTTACATTAACTGGATTGTAGATTACAATCAACAGTTGGGCATCAACTCAACTGATGCATTAGAGGATGCATTGGCAAGTCTTGATGTTCGCTTGTGCTGGAGAACAGCCAGCTTTACAGACAAACAATACCTCAAAGTATACACAGAGCGTTCTAGCCCTGATAGTCAGAACTCAAGTTTACTATTGCCAGACGAAAGCTACAATTTATTATTGTACAAAAATGTACCGTTTAGTTCTGTAGCGTACAGTGCTGTTATTGTGCAAGCAGTTGAGAATGGATATGCTGTTCTTGGATACAGCACCACTGACCCGTATTTTAATATTTTGGCCAGTCGCACCAATGGTCAATTACAAACAGTTGCATCAGGCGGCAGCAGTGTTCGTGTACCAAAACAATACACAACAGATGTTGTGCAAGTACCATACGGGTTTGTATTCACAAATCAATCGTCAATGGTTGACTTTTTGTTGAGTTACGGTCAATACTTGACCACCCAAGGATTAATATTTGGCGAAGACAGAGAAAACGGATATCCGCTTGATTGGCAACAAATGGCCAGAGAATTTTTATATTGGGCCAACCAAGGATGGGGTGTCAATAGCTTAATTAATTTAAACCCGGCAGCGACACAGTTGATTGCTGAACAACCAGGTGCGGTCATTGACAATGTCATGATGCAAAACATTGAAAATATAATGTTGGATCAAAACCGCCAGCCGTTTGATGCTAGAAATTTAATTATTGAACGTTTAGAAAATAGATTCAGTGTAACCAGCACCGACGGCCGAGCAATTGCGTATGCTAACTTGCGCTATACAAGTTACGAAAATCTTGTAATTCTCGACAACGTTAGTATTTTTAACGACTTGGTATATAACCCAACAACTGCTGCAAGACAAAATCGTATCAACGTTGTAGCAATGACTACTACCGAGTGGGAAGGAACATTAAATGCACAAGGATTTATTCTTAACCAAGACAACGTGCAGAGTTGGATACCAAATCGCAAGTACGCCAAAGGCGAAATTGTAAATTTTAAAAACAACTACTGGTCTGCGCAAACAATCGTGCAACCCAAAAGAGAGTTTGCGTATTCTGATTGGATCAAGAGTGACTATACCAAAATACAAAAAGGATTGTTGCCCAACATTGCCAACAAAGCAGATCAATTGGCCAACAGTTACGATACACAAACAGCTAACTTAGAGGGCGACAATGATTTGTTAAGTTATGGATTGATCGGATTCCAGCCACGCGACTATATGGTTGCGTTGAATCTTGACGACACAAGTCAAGTTAACTTATACCAACAATTTATCAGTACCAAAGGCACAACGCTTGCCACTGACATATTCACAGGTGCAAACCTTGGCAAGGAAGTTGCCGATTATCAAATTTACGAAAATTGGGCTATCCGTCGTGGAACGTATGGCGCCAACGCAAACCGTAGCTACTTTGAGTTGCAACTAAACGAATCATTTTTACAGAGTGATCCTTCGACAATCCAAGTTATCAATGTTGGCGAAACAAGTGTAGCAAACCAGACTGTGTTCTTGAATGATGTATGGAGTCAAAGCTATAAATTAACATCGCCAAATATCCTTCCTACAACAACGTCCACTGTTACAGATACAGCCTTGCCAAGTGCAGGCTATGTAAACATTGACGATGTTGACATCACAGTATTTTCATTAGACGATCCAAGCACTATTGCAGCCGAGCTTGACAATGTCGGTGACGGCACACGTATTTGGGTAGCCAAAACAAACAGCTTTGACTGGAATGTATATCGTGCAACACAAACACCAGGAAAAATTAATCGGGTAAGTGATAACCTTGACGGAACAAGTGTAGTTACATTCTCGGCAGTACACAATCTGAATCGAGGCGATTTGTTGATTGTTCGCTTCTTCAACGAATCATTTAATGGTGTATACCGCGTGTTAACAACACCCAAGCCAACTACATTAACAGTGGCATATGCTTTCCCTAACGGTGGTCAAACCACTGCAACCGGATCTGGTTTAGCATTTTATCTTGACACAATGCGTGTATCGCAAGCAAGTGATATTGGCTCGTTATCATACGCCAATGACTTGGTGCCGGGCGCACTAGCCTGGGTTGACAACAACGGTGCAGGGCTATGGGAAGTATTAGAAAAACAAGACGTATTTGGTGATAGCCAGTCTTTATCACAATCTATACCTGTAGAAAATACCAGTTACGGCACAAGCGTTGCACAAACGTACAACAATCTTGGCGCATTGGTAGGAGCACCTGCTTATTTCAACGATTCGACTGGTACAGCAACAGGCGCAATATATCCTTATCAACGTGGCACAACAGGAACATACATAGAAGATAATTTATTGTTCTTGACTGCACCTGGAACATTGGGTTACGGAAACGACATTGATTTTGGCAATCAAACATGGGCAGTAGCAGGAGCAAGTCTCAGTGCCAGTGGTGTTGGATATGCATCAATTATTAATAGAAGCGAGTCAGGTGTTTTTACACAGCCTCAGTTGCTAGTTGCACCAGACTATGCTGCCAGTGCAGGAAGTTTTGGTACGTCAGTTGCAATAAGCAAAGACGAACGTATTGTTTATGTCGGTGCACCTGCTGAAAATGCAGTTTATGCATACGGGCGTGTTGATTCGTCATTGCAGTCAGTTACGTACACAGCAAATGGGGTAACACAACAATTCACATACGCAGACGATATTATTATTGATTATACGCAGCCAGGACAATTGGTAGTTGTTGTCAACAACACTGCACAAACAGAAGGTATTGATTACACAGTAGGCGCAAGTGCAGTGCTGTTTACTACTGCTCCTGATTCTGGATTAACAATTGTAATTGCACGTCGAGACTCGGTTCAACTTGACAATCAAGTTTACTACGGCGTAACACAAGATTCTACGTCTGGTTCCGGTTCACAAGCAACATTTACAGTTGACCGCACCCGCGGAACATATGTTGTATCATTGACTGCTCCTGGATTAAGTTATGCACCCGGCGACACTCTCACAATCAATGCTGCCACCATCGGCGGTGGCACATCCCCGGCCAATGATTTGGTTATCACAGTTGATACTGTGACTGTTGGTGGCATTGTGACATTTACACCTGCTGGGTCTGGTGTCAACAACACAACTAACTTTGATTTAGCAGAGTATTTGTATACTGCAACAACCACCAACTCGTTCACATTAACAGTTGACGGCGAAGTACAGCGCCCTTACATTGATTATACATTTACTGGCACAACAGTCACATTTGAAGCTGGATCAAATCCAGATCCTAGCGCCATCATTATGGCATCTGCCAAAACATATTTTAAATACGTTGATAAAATTGACGGCCCAGCCGGCAGTGCCAACTTTGGTTATAGTGTTGCTGCATCAACCGATGGACGTCAAGTTGTAATTGGTGCGCCGACAACCACTGTCAGTGCGTTAGAATCAGGCAGCACATATGTTTACGATCGTAGCGTATTAAGATATCAAATTGGCACAAACGAAACTGCCACAACAACTTTTGCATTGCCATCGGGATGGATAACACCTGTTAGTGTATTAATCAATAACGTATTCTTGACCAATGCTGCACAATACATCAACGGTGGGTTTAATGTAGTTGGCAATGATGTTGTTTTGACCAGTGCTGTTACATTGGCAGTTGGCGACATTGTTGAAATTGAAAGCAACATATTCAATCAAGTACAACAAATTGTAACTACATCAGACTGGGATACGCTAAATCAAACAGCAGACAACACGCCAATTTACCAAGCACAACTTGGGTGGGATGTAGATTTATGTCCGCAAAATTGTAGCGTATACTCTGGTGCTCCGCAAAACGTCAACAATGACGCTGGCGCAGTACAGCGTAACGTTAACCAAGCTCGTGTATACGGAATAATTTCATCACCGATTGCAAACCCAGTATTGACAGCAGGTGATACAATCCGTGTTAACAATTATGAAGTTGCTGTACCAGCAATTCCTAACAATACTGTGGCTGGATTAGTTTCGGCAATTACTGCTTTGAACAACGGAATTGGTATTCCAAACGTTACAGCTTCTGTAAGCGACGATTTGTACTTTACTGCCAACGGACTTGTAAAAACATTTGACATTGGCGTAACATATTCACAATATGACAGTTATACGCCAGTTGTTTACGCTGATGATGTGCTACAAACATTAAATGTCAATTACACTTACAACAACAGCACTGGCATTGTTACGTTTGTTGCAATACCAGCTGACAACACTGTAATTCGTGTAGTGTCTGGCATATTAACTATAAGTGTTATAAACTCTGCTGCTGCATTGCCAGGAACAAAATTAAATGTATTGCCTGGCCTAACAGGCACAGCATTTGCTGATATTGGTTTTGTAAATTATTCATATACACAAACTATAACAAGTCCAAACCCAAGCCAGTTTGCCCGTTTTGGATCCAGCGTTACAGTTGATTCGACTGCACTTGTCTTGGTAGTCGGTGCTCCGAACGGCAACATGTACAAGCCAGTTACATTTGATGCCGATACAACTTACTTTGACGACCGCAGTACAGTATTTTCAACTACAGTTACACAAAGTGGTGTAGCTTACACATTTGATTATTTGCCAAGTGCAACCGACACAGTTACTGACCCTGGCAAGTTTGTATTTGGCCAACAGTTGTACAACGACACAACCAACGAGCTCGACAACTACGGAACAGGTATTAGTTACGTTACAGGTAAACTACTAGTTGGTGCACCCGGCAACGATTTAGAAGATAGCCAGTTTGCTAATTTTGGTCAAGTTGTTGTATTTGACAACCCTGACCGCACACAAGCATGGGCAGTTAAACATCAGCAAACACCAGTGGTAGATGTTGCGTTGTTAAACTCTGTTTACATGTACGATAAATTAGAATCTCAGGTTACCAGTTATTTGGATTTCTTTAATCCATTGCAAGGCAAAATACTTGGTGTTGCTCGTGAAAATATTGATTACATTGGCGCAGTGGATCCTGCAAATTATAGCAATGGCCCAGTTCGCAATGTTGGTAATCCATGGAGCGCATCAAGAGTTGGTGAAATTTGGTGGGACACTAACTCAGTTCGTTTCATTGATCCAAATCAAGACGACATTGTTTACGCAAGCCGTCGTTGGGGTCAAACATTCCCAGGCAGCCGCATTGACATTTATCAATGGGTAGAAAGTGATGTAACACCTGCCAACTATACAGGCCCAGGAACTCCGTTGAGTTTCTTGAGTTATACCACTCGTGCTGAATTAAATTCTGAAAATATTTTTGCTACTCGTTATTATTTCTGGGTAAGAAATATTTCTACAGTCAATACTGTAGCAGGTAAAAAACTCAGTACTACTGCTATTGCAAACTATATTGAATACCCGCGTGCCAGCGGTATTGCATATCTTGCGCCATTGGATGCGAGCACTGTTGCAATATACAACGTACTTGATTTGGTAAGTGCCCAAGACACAATCCTTCACATTGAATATGATCGTTTGGTCAACAATGACAATGTGCACCAGGAATATGAATTAATTGCCGCAGGACGCGAAAACAGTTTCTTAAGCGATAACTTATATTTAAAATTACAAGACAGTTTCTCTGGTGTCAACACAGTTGGTGCTGACGTGCCCGACGCTGGACTAAGTCCAGCAATGCGGTATGGTGTTGAATTCCGTCCGCGTCAAAGCATGTTTGTCAATCGCTTCTCGGCATTGGAAAATTATCTTGGTCGTGCCAATACTGTATTGGCACAGTATCCCATTAGTGAAACAAAGAGTTTTGCGTTGCTCAACAGCAGAGAGCCAGAACCATCAGCAAGTTCAGGCGCCTGGAACAAGCGTGTTGCAGACTTAGATGAATTAAGTTATCAAAATTTAATTATTGTACCCTATGGATACAAGTATTTGGTATCGTCAGATTCGAGCAATTCTGGATTCTGGACAATTTACGAAGTTGGCACAGGATCGTTAATTGGATCAAAAGCATTAACGTTAATTCGTGTACAAAACTACGATACACGTCGTTACTGGAGTTATATCAACTGGTACTTGCCAGGTTATAATAAAAATCTAAATCCAGTGGCCACAGTATCAAACTATTCTGGCCTATCCACACTGACATTAACTACAGCACCAGTTGGCGCTAGTGTTACAGTGTCAAACATTCTGGGAACAGGTAAGTTTGAAATTTATCAACGCACTGAACTTGGGTGGGATCGCGTAGGGTTAGAAGATGGCACCATTGAATTCAGCGAGTCATTATGGAATTATACTGTTGGCAATTTTGGATTTGATGTTGAAGTGTTTGATGCCCAGTATTTTGACCAAGAACCAGTGATCGAAACTCGTAAAATTATTCAAGCAATCAACGAACAGTTGTTTGTGAACGAGTTGTTGATTGAGCGCAACCGTTCATTGACACTGATGTTTGAATACATAATGAGCGAAGTTGCAGCACCAGAATGGTTAATTAAAACAAGTTTGATTGATGTTGATCATAAAATCCGTGATTTGTTACCGTACCAGTTTTACAATCAAGACAACCAAGATTTTGTATTGAACTATATACAAGAAGTTAAACCTTATCATACACAAATTCGTGAGTTTAACTTGTCTTACAACGGTAACGATGCTTACCCCGGTTCAGTAACTGACTTTGATGTACCAGCATACTGGGATGCAACATTGACTGTCCCAGAATTCATTAGTCCAGTTCTGTTGCCATACACGCAATCAACGGCTGTCAGCAATACAAACTTCAATGCTGATACTCTTTCCAATTCAACATTGTGGGCACAATCTCCGTGGGACGAATGGTATGCAAATTACACATTGAGTATTCAAAGCGTTGTAATTACAAGCAGTGGTGCTGGATACACAGTTGCACCAACAATCACAGTAACCGGCAATTGTGTCGAACAAGCAGAAATGACTGCTATAATCAACGGAGCAGGTCAAGTAACTGGAGTCACAATTGACAATTATGGCAGCGGTTATACAACCACAGCCATAATAACATTCGTTGGTGGCAACGGAACTGGCGCCGCAGCCGCAGCAACAATGGGCAATGATCTAGTTCGTCAGATCACCACCAGAATCAAGTACGATAGATACGAATACTCGTCTGATATCGTTGAATGGCAAGCAGGCGCAAATTACGACAACGGCACTCAGGTACGTTATTTAAATCGTGTATGGGAAGCCAACGCCGATGACAGTACAGGTATTCAAAGTGACACCTTTGACCCAGATCAGTGGACAATAGTTAACCCTGCTTTGTTAAGTGGTGTTGATCGTACTATGGGATTGTATACTCCTACTGCCAACGAGCCTGGATTGAGTTTACCATTGCTGATTGATGGAGTTGAATATCCAGGTGTACAAATGTTTGGAGTGGGATACGACCAATACCCAGGATTTGACTTGGCACCTTTTGACACAGCACCTTTTGACAACTTGACATACGGCCCAGAAGGACGCCCAACTTACGATCAAACTATATTGGATGCCATTTACGAAAGTCCATATAACGATCCGTACTTGGGAACGTTGGCCACCAGCATCAACGCCGACGGCGGCGAATACATTGACACATATTCAAGTCATGCTCCGGAAGAATTAATACCCGGCAGCGAGTTTGATACACTTGATTTGCGTGTTTACACAACACCTGGTGCTGATTGGGCACGTGACGGTCATGGCTTCCGAATTGAAGTTATCAAATACAATGTGACAACACTTCCAGAAACATTTAGTTTTGCCGGAGTAGCACCAGTGCCTGCCACTATGATTGTGACAAATCAAACCACTGGCTTATTATTACACCGTGATGTAGATTACACAGTCGACTGGGCAGCCAGCACTGTTACAGTAATCAACAGCGAAACAACCGTTGGCGATACAATTGTAGTTTCTTTATATGAAATCGGTGGCGGAAACCAGTTGCTCAAGCGTTCGTATAACGGCGCCGAAGTTGGCAACTCATTGGTAGTGCCGGTCCAGTTCTCATTGATTGAAGAATTTGCTATCTTTGTCAACGGCAACTTGATTACCAATTACACTTATGCACAAGATGGTATAAACACATTGTTGACATTTATTGACACTTATACTGCTGATGATTACTTGATGATTGCAGCCATTGGATTAACAACATTGAGTGAAGATAGTGCAACAATAGATTACAGTTGGTCAGTTCCGGTTACTCAAAATATTGCAGGTGTTACTGGGCAATACAGTTACACGTTGACCAACAGCATGGCATACACCAACCCAGACAACGTGTACGTCACCATCGACGGACGCCGTGTCAGAACTGCTGCAGGCGCACAATATTTGGCTGATGGCACAAGTGAATATTTGTTGCCACAACGATTGGGATTTAGTCAAGCATTGATTGCTGATAACGAAGTTCGTGTGTACATGAACGATGTTCCGTTGATTCTTAATATTGATTACTTGGTAGAGCCGTATGATACTGAAACGCCACGTTCTGTGATATTTGCCACCACCCCATCGGATGGCGAAAAGATTTTAATTTGTGTAACAACCAATGCACAAGCAGTAGTAACTGGCGACCAACTGTTGTTTAATCAGTATGGTGGTTTTGTACCAGCCAATGGTGAAACTGTTTCTGTAACAAGCTGGAATGACACTCGCCAACAAGATTTGTTAACTCAAGTGTATGTTGGTCCGGTTGTTGGAACACAAACGCTATCAGAACCGTTTGATAATTTAAATTTTGATGTTGGCACAGTAATCAACCAGCCAGGATCATTTGACTATAGTGCAACACAAGCAGTGTCACTTAACAATTTGTTCTTGGATCATACAAACATAGATCCAGATCGATTGTTTGTTACATTAAACGGACGTGCGATATTCAACAACGTTGATTATACAATTGTCAACAACGAAATTATATTAGCAGGTGGATACACCTTATCAGTTACCGATACTGTAATGATTACAGAGTTTACATCAAGTGTTGCTCCATTGGCAATGGCATTCCGTATATTCCAAGACATGCGCGGGGTACAAGCAACATATCGAATCACTGCTGCAACTACAACATATTTGACTCAAGCGCTGAGTGCAACAGACGATACAATTCATGTTTATAATGCTGCCGCACTTAACCAACCAAATTTAACTAGTAATATTTGGGGACTGTTAACTATAAATGGTGAAAGAATTATGTACCGTAACCGTGATACTGTTGCCAATACTGTCAGTGGATTACGTCGCGGCACAGCAGGAACAGGTGCAGCCAGTCATGCCATAAACACAGATGTTTACAACATCAGTCGTGGTAATTTGTTAGAATCACAGTATCAAAACTACGTTGTGTCCAACGTGACTTATCCGTTAGAGTCTGGTATAAACTTAGGCGACGGAGTTACAACATCGTTTGTTGCTGCACTGATTGATGTGTCAGCTGCTGATAGCACTGTTGATATCGAAGCAATCGAAGTGTATGTAGGCGGCACATTGCAAACAGCGGGATACACAGTTACCAACGAAAACCCTGTAACTGTATTGTTTGATACTGCCCCTGCAGAAGGTTCAGAAGTTACTATTTTGGTTCGCCGCGGGGTAACATGGTATGCACTAGGCGTTGGAACACCCAGCAACGGCGTTGCATTGCAAGACACTGACACAGATGCCGCAAGGTTTTTACAGGGCAAATAATCAAGGTAAATAAAGTATGAATCAAAATACAACACCACAACAGCCTGTAGCACCGGCCAAACCGCCCCAGGAAACTGGGACTATTTCTGTTGAAGGACACATTCGTATTTTTGACCCAAAAACCAAGGAAGTTATAGTGGAGAAGCGAGCATGATAATTCAGCCAGGCCTGGCCAAAATTGAAGGATTTGTCAAAATCCATGATCCCGCCACTGGCGAAGTATTAGTGGATAAAAAGAACGCAATCCATTACGAAAATATATCGTATGCAATGGCACAAACACTCAGCAATAGAACATCTGCTCAAGGTGGCGGCTGGATATACTCAATGGCATTTGGCAATGGCGGATCTAGTGTAGACCCCACAGGTATTATTACATATTTGCCTCCAAACACAGTAGGTCAAAATGCCAATTTATACAACCAAACCTACTCTAAAGTAGTAGATGATAATTCTGCTGCCAACACAGACACTGCCAATAACAAAATGCAGGTGTTACATACTGCTGGCAAGGTATATACGGATATTTTAGTGACATGTTTGTTGGACTACGGAGAACCAAATGGACAACAAGCGTTTGATAACAGCACAAATTTCAATGGTGAATATGTGTTTGACGAGCTAGGACTTAAAACATGGAACGGAAGTGCTACAGATTTGCGCTTGATTACCCATGTAATTTTTCACCCGGTACAAAAGAGTTTGAACAGACAGATACAAATTGATTACACGATTCGTATACAAACTTTAACGAACCTTAGTGCGGCATAAATACAATTAACGGAGTAAGCTACAAATGGCATATACAATTAACTTAACTGACGGTACAATATTTGCTACAGTTGCAGATGGAACCATCAACACTTCCAGTTCAATGATTCTGGTTGGTAAAAACTACGCTGGTTACGGTGAATTTTTAAACGAAAACGTGATCCACTTGTTGGAAAATTCTTCCAACACAACAGCACCCGGAGCACCATTAACTGGTCAGCTTTGGTGGGACAGTGCTAACGGGCTAATGAAAGTCTATAACGGCTCTCAGTGGAAAACAATTTCGTCTACCACTGCTCAAGCAAGCGCTCCTACAAACAACGTAACAGGCGATTTATGGTATGATACTGTTAATGCTCAGTTAAAAGTGTGGACAGGTAGTGCGTGGCTATTAGTTGGCCCAGCATTTACATCTGGACAAGGCACAACTGGCGCCATTGCTGATTCTATTACTGACAACGTAGCAGTAAGTCACGTTGTAATTAAATTGTTCGTAGAAGATGATATAGTTGGCATTGTCAGTAAGGATGCAGCATTTACTCCAGCAAGTAGTATTTCGGGTTACACAACAATCCGTCCTGGTATTACGCTGAGTACATTAATTGGTGCACAAGTTCCTTTATTCCAAGGAACAGCCAGTGTTGCACAAACACTTGAAGGTTACGATCCCACAGACTTCTTGTTAAAGAACGTAGCCGAAACAACAACTGGAACGTTTGCAGTATTAAACAACACCGGACTATCAGTTGGTTCTAACCAAGATATCCGTCTTGGTGTAGCTGGCACAACAGCAACGTTTTATAATCAAACCAACAACGGCAACATAACATTTAACGTTAACAAAAACAATGTACCAACCACTGTAATGACAATCAATGGAGCCACAGGCGGCATCAGTGGCACAAACATCAGCGCACAATACGCTGACGTTGCAGAACGTTTTGCAGCTGATGATGTAATGGAAGCAGGTACTGTGGTTGAGCTTGGCGGCGCCAACGAAATTACTCAAGTTACAGACGAACTAAGCGAAAAAGTGTTTGGAGTCATAAGTACACGAGCTGCTTACTTGATGAACAGTCTTGCTGGATCCGACGACACTCACCCTGCTGTTGCAATGACAGGCCGCGTCCCAGTCAACACTGTTGGGTTAGTACGCAAAGGAGACAGACTAGTTTCTGCTGGTAACGGATTGGCGAGAGCCGCTGCCCCAGGAGAAGCAACTGCGTTCAACGTAATTGGTCGCTCATTGAATGACAAATTAACACAAGAACAAGGAATCGTGGAAGCTATTGTTAAGATTAATTAATTTTAACAACAGTAATGGTTAAAATCACCCAGCGAGAATTATTCGCGTTGAAATTGATCAACTAATACAAAGGGAAATATAAAATGGCATATACAGCTGGTAGTACAATTTTAGCAGCAGATTACAATGGATTTGTTAGTACAAACGGTGCAAACGTAAACGTAATCTGGGCAACCGGTACCGGAGACTCCGGTTATGGCGAGGCAGCATTAAGCACAGTGGCTGCTGCCGCAACTATCACAGCAACACAGTGGTCCACACTAAACAGTAAAATTACTTCAATAGCAAGCCATCAAGGCACTACCATTACTAGTAGAGCAAATCCAACAACAGGTGATACTATTGAAATTTTAGCAAATTTGGCCACAGATCTTTCTACTCTTCAGACCAACCGCGGCGATGCTGCTGCCAGCGGTGCAGAAACTGTTGCATTCAGTGGCACAACAAGCAAAACAACAGACACTGGGTCTGCTGATGCTGCCTGGACAATTACATTTACTCATACAGTGACTTTTGCAAGTGCTGATGCTGCACGTTATTTCTTCAACGCTGGCGGACGCATCAAATGGCAAACAAGTAAAACATCAACTGGCAATGATGGCGATGCTGAGTGGAACGACACTGCCAACACACTAGTTGGCGACATTTATATCACTGGTGGCACTGCTACACAAACTATTGCTGGCAGTTCATACACTGGTACAACCAAAGTTGGCGGTACAGGTACACCAAACCAATTAGCAACCACAACTGGCTGGTATGATTTGACCACAAGCGATACACAAATATACCAACAATACTCTGATACTGCTCCATACACCGGGCAATACATTGCTATCAACGCCAAGACAGCAGGTTCAGGAACACAATTGGTATTGACCACAACTTGGGTTGACCCAGGCGGCGATGCAGCACCAGGCGGCAACAACATCATTACAGGTGGTACAGCAACTGCTTCACCATTCTCAACGTTTGGCACAGCACCTGCTACAGTGGTTACATTATTTGTACCAAGTGCCACTTACTTGACAAGTGCGTCATGGGGAACACCAACTATTGCAGCATCGGTTGCTTAATTAAACTGTAATTTTTTACCAAAAGGGCCTTCGGGCCCTTTACTTTTGTCCGTATTTGCTGTATAATAATTTTTATGAACACTGAAGAATTAATCAAAATTGGTCGCGCCCGTTTTGAACACGTGGCTGCACGCCGGTTACTCAAAGAAAAATACCAAGCCAAAATGCTGTTTGCTTACAACGGCGGCATGTGGAATGCTGAACCAACATTGTTGGTATTGCTTGCCACTGTACCTCCAGGGGATGCAGTTGTGTTGGACTTGTATGAAACCCCTATTCGGGTCAACCCAGAAGAACTGCGGGGTATTGCAATGCAAAGATGGCAAGAACAAATGAACGCATGGCTAGTTGAATACGAAGAAACAAATAAAACACGATGACTGCTGGTGCATTAATATTTGCGTTCAACAACAAGCACACTGATTATGTTGCAATGGCCAACTGGTCTGCTAAAAATATACAACGGCATTTGAATATTCCTGTTTGTCTTGTCACACGAGAAGAACCCGCTGCCGGGCATTCTTTTGATAAAGTAATACTTGCTGACCCAGCACAAGGCGGCACAAGATACTTTTCAGATTATGATTCAAATGTGGTCTGGCACAACACCAATCGCATGGATGCTTATCAATTAAGTCCGTGGGATCAAACACTGGTATTGGATGCAGATTATGTTGTTGCTGGTAATCAGTTATCAACTGTGTTACAAACCAACAAAGACTTTTTATGTTACAGATGGGCATCAGATCTAACAGGTTTGCGTACATTTGATGACTTAAATTATTTTGGCAATAATCGTATGCCTATGTGGTGGGCAACTGTTATGATGTTTCGTCGTAGCACAGCAGTCGAATTGTTGTTTGATTCAATGCAAATGGTGCGTGACAATTGGACACACTACAGAAATTTATATAAAAACAACACGCCCACTTACAGAAATGACCATGCTCTTAGTATAGCGTTAAATACATTAAACGGGCACACATTGCAAGTTGATCAAATACCCGGAACATTGGCCAGTATTACACCAGAACACAAATTGACACAACTATCACCGGACTCGTATAGAGTAGACTTTTTTACTCCTGACAAAAAACCACGTTGGATCGCATTGGGTCAGGATTTCCATGCCATGGGCAAACAACAATTAGGAGCAATCGTTGCCAATCCTTGCTGATCGCGGGTATTTGATCCCGGCCATCAACACCAACACAGTGGACTATGTTGCTTGTGCAGAACAACTGGCTTCTAGCATACGAGCATGGCATCCTGATGCCAACATAACTGTTTTGACAAAAGAAATGTTGCCGTACGGCAACAAAGGTGGCTTTGCAAACGACTGGCAAGTGTTTAGAGCAAGCCCATATCGGCAAACAATTAAACTAGAAGCAGACATGATTGTTGCCAGTCCCATTGACCACTTGTGGACCATGTTTGAACATCGAGATGTAGTTGTCAGTCAAGGCTGTAGAGACTTTTATGACCAGCCCGGCAACAACCGTCGTTACCGAAAACTGTTTGATACCAACAACTTGCCAGATGTTTATAACGCTATAACGTATTGGCGTGTAAGTAAAACAGCACAAGAGTTTTTTCAATGGGTAAGAAATATATTTGAAAATTGGACAGACTTTAAAACATTGTTAAAGTTCCCAGAAGAAACGCCGTCGACTGATGTTGTGTATGCCATGGCTGCAGATATTATGGGCAGAGAACAAGTGACATTGCCAGTGGGATATGGACCTACCATGGTTCACATGAAACCTGGCGTTGTTGCAACACACACTAACAATTGGACAAAAGAACTAGTATGGGAAAATACCAATCCCGGACTACGAATACAAACAGTGGCACAATGGGGATTTGTGCATTATCATAACAAAGACTGGAGGCTAGTATGAGTACAGAAGAAGACAAATTTAAACACAGCAAGCGTTTACAAAAACAAGAAAATGCTATTCATCGACAACAAGCAATTGCACTACAACACGGTGTTGATAAAAATTTAGTTGAAGATGAACCACATCGTTTTGCCAAGCATCATGTGATGGACGAGAATATTCCGCACAAAGCCAATAAAGAGTTAACTGCACAAGAAAAAAGAATGTATCAAGATATAGATACACCCAACGATCGACACAGCAACGGCATACCACCAACTGATGTTTGATTACGATTACACCTGGAGTGACTTTGTTGGTAACATTGGTGTGGTGATATTACTTGTTACGTATTACTTAAATGTTGCAGGCAAAATAGACAGCAAAGGGTGGCAATATAATTTAGCTAATCTAATAGTGGCAGTTCTGTTAGGTATTAACTTGTACTACAAACCCAATATCAGTAGTATAATTATTGAAGCAGTATGGTTTATTATAGCGGCATACGGACTAGTTAGATATTATAAAATTAAGGTGCCAGACAATGAACGAAACTACTGAAAATTTCTGGAAAGCCTGGGCAGAGCCTGTGCCTGAGACAGCACCTATATTTTTTAGATTGTATTATGATGACCAAGGTCGGCCATTATCTTACAGCATGGAACACTTGCCAGGTAATTACATAGACATAGATGCTGCCACATACCAACTTGGTTCACGAAATGTGCGTGTAGTTGACAGCAAACTTGTACACATAACGCCAAAGAAAACAGTTGCTAAATTAGTGCCCGGCGATACAGGAACACCTTGTTTGCCTGACAACATCAGTATTGTTGTTGATCAGCAACAACCCAACATCAAATGGAGATTGACATCGCATGAATCGGATTGACATTGCAGACCTTGACTGCATTTACTTGACATACGACGAGCCGCAGAAGGAAGAATTCTGGGTGAAGATTCGCAACATGGTTCCGTGGGCCAAACGTGTTGACGGAGTCAACGGCAGTGACGCCGCACACAAAGCAGCCGCGGCTGCAAGTGATACAGAACGCTTTATATTGATTGATGGCGACAATATGCCAGACCCAGAATTTTTTAACTTGACACTTGAACTGCCAGATGCACAGTGGGAATCAGCAGTGTTTCGCTGGAGAGCCCGTAATCATGTCAACGGACTGATGTACGGCAATGGCGGATTGAGTAGTTGGACAAGAAAATTTGTCAATGAAATGCAGACACACGAAGCCACAGATGGACGAACAGAAACAGAAGTAGAGTTTTGTTTTGACCCGTTGTATTGGGCCATGCATGATTGTTATTCAACAACATTTCCCAATGGATCTGCATTCCACGCATGGCGTGCAGGATTCCGAGAAGGTGTTAAGATGTGTTTGAATGTGGGCAAGAAACCCACAGTAACCGAGTTTCGAGATCGTGTACATCAACGCAATCTTGACAACTTGACTGTATGGCACAATGTGGGTCGTGACGCTGAACACGGTATTTGGAGCATGGCAGGATCACGTATGGGTTCCTACATGACCATGCTGACAGACTGGGACTATCGCACAGTACAAGACTTTGCTGCACTTGAACAATTGTGGGACACAGTCAAAGACACCGATCCGGAAATTGTACTAAGCAAAGTAGCAGAAGATCTCGGCACTCAGTTGGACTTGCCAATGGTATGGTTTGATGAACCCACTAGCAAATTCTTTAAACATCACTATCGTAGCAACTGGCACAATCGCGGCGTTGCTGTGAGAGAAATTGATGTAATACGAAATCAAGAAGGATGGTAACTGTTACTGTAATTACCAGCGACAGCCTGGTATGGAATCTCGGAGAAACTGTTACAGCAATTACACTTGCAAAAAGTCAAAATCAAGACCTCGTGCTGGATTTAATCAACGAAGGACCTGACTTTGAAACACTCGGATTAATGGAATATATTGATAACTGGGACACTCGCACAACTGTAATAACTCGAAACGCTGTGCAAGCACCAATTGGTAACATAAAATTTGAACAGAATTATCCTCATTTCCTTGATAGTACAAGAAATGCTCTCCAGGAAGTTTTTGTAGACAAACACATTGATAGACCTTTTGGTATGTTTATTGGTCGCAGCAATACACATCGATTATATTTAAGTAGCTATCTGTATCAATATGATCTAGCAAACCAAACATTCCATTATGATCCTGAGATTGACTTTCACAAAAACAATCTTGGGCTTGATCATTTAATTGAATCATATGGTGTTGCTGCATTGTCTCAAGCTATAAAATTATTAACTAATTCTCCGGTTGTAAAAGCTGAAAAAGTGTGCTATCCTATATTACATGAACAACACAATAACTTTTATGCAGAATACTCAAATTTTTTAGTTGAAATTGTGTGCGAAACATATTATACCGGAAGGACATTTTTTCCAACAGAGAAAACTTGGCGTCCTATTATGTTGTCAACACCGTTCGTTGTACAAGGGCCGCAGTGGTTTTTGCATAGATTACACGATATGGGGTTTAGAACATTTGATCGTTGGTGGGACGAAGGCTATGCAGAAGATCCAGCCGATCATCAACCGCATGAGATTGTAAAAGTTATTGATTTTTTAGCAGAAAAAAGTTTAACTGAACTTGATACAATGTATCAAGAAATGCAACCAACTCTAGAGCATAATAAAAAACGTTTCATGGAACTAACTAGCAAAGATTTTGAAATACTTAAAAATGACAGATACTAAAAATAACAAAGGTGACGAGGTTGATGTTGATTTTAAAAGCAAATTTCTTAGCGATGCTGAATTAATCAAACAACAGTTGGACACTGTGAGTCCCAGCATGTGCCTGGCCAAATGGAAACAAGTTAGCTTACACTTGACCACTGGTCTTAACAACAGTTGCTATCATCCGCCTTTACATCGTATCCCAGTAGACGCAATAGGTCGCAATCCTAGTGCATTACACAACACAGACCATAAAAAACAACAGCGTAAACAGATGCTGGAAGGCACACGGCCTGCAGAGTGTAGCTATTGCTGGACAATGGAAGACAATGGTAAACTAAGCGATCGCCATTATAGATCAGGTGAGCCATGGGCCGCCAAAGACTTTGGTAAGATTGTCAATGCTGAGTGGGATGCTGATATTACTCCCAGCTATGTAGAAGTAAATTTCAACAATGCTTGTAACCTTGCTTGCAGTTATTGTAGCCCACAATTCAGCAGCACATGGCAACAAGAAACAGATCGCTATGGTGCTTATCCTACGTCCACTCCGCACAATGCTCCGGAACATTTTACAGGAGAACGCAAACCTATTCCAGTTCGTGAGGATAATCCTTATGTGGATGCGTTTTGGGCGTGGTGGCCTACACTATATCCAGAACTGGAACACTTCCGTATGACCGGCGGTGAACCCTTGATGGATAAAAACACATACAGAGTGTTTGACTATGTGTTGGCCAATCCCAAGCCTGATTTGCACTTGAATGTGACCAGTAACTTTAGTGTAGACGAAAAACTATGGCAAAAGTATCTTGCGTACACCAAACAACTGTGTCAAGAAGGTGTACTTGAACACTTTATGCAGTACATCAGTTTAGATGGCTGGGGCGAGCAAGCAGAATACATGCGTCACGGACTTGACTTTGACCTGGTATGGGCAAGGGTAAATCAATTCTTAACCGAAGTTCCTTACCGTAACAGCATTACATTTATTGTTACAATGAACAACCTAAGTGTCACAAGTTTGCCAAAACTAATTGCTGGCATACTTGATCTTAGGAAAAAACACAGTAGCACATATCAACGTGTGTGGTTTGATACTCCTGTGTTGCGTCAACCCGCTTGGCAAAGTTTGCAACTGTTACCAGAAAGTTATGTGGCACAATTGGAAAAATTAAAAACTTCAATGCAACACAACATCGAAACCAAAGCAACACGTTTTCACGGCTTTAAAGATTACGAAATATCCCGTCTTGATCGTGACATAGCGTGGATGCGCAACGGACAACAGTTAGACAAAGAGTATTTGCAAACAAGCAAAGCAGACTTTTATCGTTTCTTCAGCGAAGCAGATCGTAGGCATGCAACAGAGTTTAATAAAGTATTTCCAGAAATGAAAAGTTGGTGGGCAGAATGCGAGTACTATGCTCGGTAATCGTAAAATAATTGTTGATGTCAACTGCGGAGTGGTTAAAGAACTCACACACTTTGTAGATGATAAATTTTACGACCTTGAAAAACATACTTTTGTGCCAGGCGCCGTATACCTAATAGGTTATGATCAAACTCGGCAGCATGTTGACAAAATTGTAGAGTTAGTAAAAAATAATACTATAAAAGTTATTTTCACTGAGCCAGTTGAAGGGTCTGATACTGCAATAAATCATTGTACAAATGCAGGAATACTTGATTTAATCAAGGAAAGAAAAGTATTATTATTAACTGGCGGCGATGTGCCAGTTGAATATCCGCATTTAACATACGATATTTTTCTTACTAAAGTATTAGATTATAGCGAAAATATCAAAGCCATACAAAATTATAAAGACAGCTACTCAACAGACAGACCTTATAAGTTTTTGTTTTTAAATGGGCAAGTTAGATATCATAGAAAATATATGATAAACCAACTGTCGGCACTGCTCGATACCGCCTTATGGAGTAACTTAGACGCTGGAAATGGTCCTATAAAATTATTGGAACAACAATATGAACTTGGTCGATTCAACGTTGACTTTCCTATAACTGATAAAAATGTAAAAAGTAAATTGTTTGGAACTGGGATATGGGGAGATATAATACTAAGCCCAAAACAATATACCGATACTTATTTCAGTTTAGTAACAGAAACAGTACACAAATATCCGTACAGTTTTAGAACAGAAAAAATTTGGAAACCCATTGCCATTGGGCATCCTTGGATTGCAGTAGCCAATCAAGGATTTTATAGAGATATGCGTAACCTTGGATTTCAAACTTTTGGACATGTGATTGATGAAAGTTTTGATTTGATAGAAAACAATCAAGATCGATTAGAAAGAGTCAGTCAACTTGTCCGGGATCTATGCCAACAAGATCTTGCAAGTTTCCTAAAAGAGTGTTATAATGTATGTAAATACAATCAACAACACTTCGCCGAAATGCAAATCAAAGTTCGAGCTGAGTTTCCGCAACGCTTCCGACAGTTTGTAACCAAACATATCAATGAATGATTTAGATTTTAAACATCAAGTATTAGACACCAAAAGCGCCAGTTTCTGTGCTGCCAAATGGTACAATGCCACTATATGGCTAGGTTCAGGACAAACAACAAGTTGTCATCACCCACCAGCGCATGCAATTGATCTCGAAGAACTAAAAGTCAATCCTGCTGCATTGCACAACACAGCAAAAAAGAAGGATGACCGTAAAAAGATGTTGGCAGGCGGCCGCCCTGCAGGTTGTGAGTACTGCTGGAAGATCGAAGACATGGCAACTGATGCCATCAGTGACCGTGTGTACAAAAGTAAAATCTACCCTATAAAGGCACTAGATGATGCTTACAACACTCCTTACACTCAAGATGTAAATCTTCGTACACTTGAAATTGCGTTTGATCGAACGTGCCAGTTTGCTTGTAGCTATTGCAATCCTGCTTTCAGCAGCACTTGGGTCAAAGATATCAAACGTCATGGTGCTTACACAGCCCTTGTATCTGACGGTAGAAACCATTTTACTCACATTCATAATAGTGCTCAGTTATACAAGTATGGTGAAACAAATCCATACGTGGAAGCGTTTCACCAATGGTGGGAATCCGACCTGCATAAGACATTGCAAGAACTACGAATTACAGGTGGCGAGCCATTGATGACTGGCGGTACGTGGAAACTGATCGACTGGTTTAAAGAAAACAAAGGCAAAAGTACTACCCGTTTGGCAATCAACAGTAACTTGGGTGCTGATATTGATATTGATCGATTGATTTATAGTGTCGACGGTGTAGAGATTGATTTATACACCAGTAATGAAAGTGTTGGTGCACAAGCTGAATACATTCGCGACGGACTGGACTACACTGTATGGATGCAGAACGTAGTAAAACTCATCGAGAGTGGTAAGTTCCGTGGCGTTCATGTGATGTGTACAATCAATGCATTATGCTTGGACAGTCTTCCTGAATTCCTAGAACAATTAACAGAATTGAAAAAGAAGTATGGTAGAGATAGTGTGAGTTTTACGTTAAATATATTACGCTTTCCCAGTTTCCAAAGCCCGTTAGTATTGCCGGCTGACATTAAAACAAAGTATAAAGAAAATTTATCTCAGTGGTTGTCACAGCATAAAGATTTTGAGTATATGCACGAGCATGAAATTAATCACATGTTACGTTTAATAGATTATTTGGATATTGTCAAAACACCGCATAGCGATACATTTGAAATGCCCATGCTGCACAACGATTTCTATCAGTTTTTTAGTCAGTATGATACTCGTAGAAACAAAGACTTTAGAAACACATTTCCCAATTTAAAAGAATGGTATGACAGCTTACAAATACAACAGCAGTGATTTAGCAAAACCAATTGAGTTAACAGAACGTGAAGAATTTCTATTAAAAGATTCTAAGACATTTTGTATATACCCTTGGATACATGTACATGCATATCCAACCGGCGAAGCATATCCTTGCTGTCATGCCGAAATGAAAGTGGGGCAAATTGGCAACTGTAAAACAAATACACTAGCAGAAATCTGGAACAGTCCTGAGCAACGACAACTTAGAGTTGATATGTTGACTGAGACACCCAATGCTGCTTGCGGTCGATGTTACGAACAAGAAGAGTCTGGATTTTTTAGCGGCCGCCGAAGTGCAAACAAGCATCACGGCCATCAAGTCAACCGGGTAAATGCCACTGACAACACTGGACACACCGAGCAGTTTGAAATGACATACTGGGATTTGCGGTTCAGTAACTTATGTAATTTAAGTTGCAGAAGTTGCGGCCACATCTTCAGCAGTAGTTGGTACAAGGACCAAACTGTGTTAGCAGGGCCTGCTTGGGCAAAACAAAACAAGCCATTAAACTATGCTGGCCGCTTTGCCACTGACATGTGGGAACAACTGATTGAACATATCGATCATGTGGAGCAAATTTACTTTGCAGGCGGCGAGCCATTGATGATGGAAGAACACTATTTGATTCTAGAAGAACTGGAACGCAGAGGACGATTTGATGTTAGACTAATATACAACACTAATTTTACACAAACCCGTCTTAAAGATCGTACTGTGTTTGATTACTGGCGCAAGTTTGACAGTGTAGCAGTTGGTGCCAGTTTAGATGCGGCCGGGCCTCGAGGCGAGTATATCAGAAAAGGCACTGACTGGGCTGTGGTAGAAGCAAACCGTCGAGAAATGATGGAGATATGCCCCAAGGTGGATTTCTACATTAGTCCCACACTAAGCATTATGAACGCAATGCATTTACCCGACTTCCATAAAGACTGGGTAGAAAAAGGCTTGTTGAAGCCGCAAGACCTTAACGTAAATATACTTCAAGATCCTGCATACTTGAGAATTGACGTTGCAACAGCCGAATACAAAAAACAAATTCAAGCCCGGTACGAAGAACATTTAGAATGGTTACGCCCATTGGACCATTTAAATCGTGCCACAGTTGGGTTTGAAAGTGCTATTACTTTTATGAACAGCACAGACAATACACATTTGCTAGACACATTCTGGCGCAAGACACATGAGCTAGACAGCATACGCTACGAAAAGCTATTAGACGTAATACCCGAATTGAAAGCACTTACATGAATATACCACACGATACATTCTGCGTGTTACCTTGGATCAGCTTAGAAGCCAGTCCCGTCGGCACTGTACGCCCATGCTGTTTGGCAATGGATGAGATCGAAGACAAAAACGGAGACAAGTATAAATTAGCAAACACTAGTCTAATAGAAATACAAAATAGTCAAGCAATGCAAACGTTGCGTGAAGATTTTCTTGCTGGTAAAAAGCCACAAAATTGTCGTCGTTGCTGGAATGAAGAACGAGCCGGTCGTACCAGCAAACGCATGCATACACTGGACAGACTCAAACACATGATTGACGAAAATGTGTCATGGTCCACGGATGCTATGCCGTTGATGTTTCTTGATCTCAAACTGGGAAACATTTGCAACTTGAAATGCCGTATATGCGGATCGTGGAGTTCAAGCCAGTTTGCAGCAGAAGAAATCAAGTTCAATAAAAAAGAAGAGACCCGCGGCAGCTTTGCTTATAAAATGCTCAAGGATGGTGCATGGCCAAGAGAAAGCGCAGAGTTTTGGGATGACTTAGACCAGCACTTGGACAACATACGTTATATTGAGTTCACTGGTGGTGAACCTTTCATGATCAAAGAACACTTCCAACTGCTACAAAAACTAGTGGATACAGGTCGTGCAGGCCAAGTTGAAATACATTACAATACCAATGGTACACAGTACCCTGAGGAAGGCGAAGCAATTTGGAAACATTTTAAACATGTTGAAATTGCACTAAGCATTGACGATGTTGAAGGTCGTTTTGAGTATCAACGTAGCAATGCATTATGGTCAGAAGTAGTTGCAAATACAGAACGTTTCCGTCAACTACGCAGCCGCAACAACAATATCACATTGCAAGCATGCTGTACTATCAATGTGTTCAATGTGTACTATCTTGAAACAGTGGCCAATTGGTTAGTGCAACAACAGTTTGATTTTATATACTGGAACATGATGCATGATGCTTATTATTTTAGTATCAGCACACTGCCGGAAGCGGCCAAAGCAGCAATCACCGAAAGATTAACCACAGCCAATGTGCCTGATAAAATCTTAAAAGAATTTGTCAGTGCCGCAGAGTTTATGAATCGCGGCAACAGTTTAGACGGCCAGTTGTTGCGAATGAATCTACTTGACCTTGACCGTAAACGTCAACAGAACTTGGCAGATGTAGAACCAGAATTTGCAGCATTGATCAACTATGTCAAAACCTGATATCAAGCCGGACACGTTATGTATGGCGCCGTGGACTCACACTTATCTGAGTCCGCAAACAGAACGTAGACTGTGTTGTGCCAGCCGCGAACCTGCACAAAATTTTGAACAGTACATTGATACCAGCGCAGGCACAGGCAAATATATTCCCGTCACACTAGACCAACATTGGAACAGTGAGCACATGCGAAGTGTACGCCGTCGTATGATGGCAGGCGAAACAATTCCAGAATGTGATGTATGCAACAGCAAATTACTAAACACTGATGTTTACCGTAGCTATTTCTGGGCAATGTTCAAACATAAGTACAACAGCATTTGGGAAACTACTGATGCTGATGGCAGCACAAGCATGCTGCCGGTCAGTTGGGATTATAGGTTTAGTAACTTGTGTAATTTTAAATGCCGCATGTGCGGGGATATGTTGAGCAGTTCGTGGGAAAGCGAACAACGCCAGCATAATATGATCAACTGGTCTGATCCAAAAAACAATTGGATGCAGCCAGCAGTTAGAAAGGATATAGCAGCGTTTCAAGACCAACAAATCGAAGCAGAGTTTGCGCAAGCAGTAGAGCAACACCGTATAGAGGAAGTATACTGGGTCGGCGGAGAACCGCTTATGTACGAACAGCACTGGCGCTATATGAATCGCATTGTTGAACTTGGTGACGGCCCAAGAGTATATGCACGATATAACACTAATTTGTCTCGGACTAGCTACCGGGGTATTGATCTATTCGATGATATTATTAATAATCTGCGCGATTGGCAAATCTGCGCGAGCCTCGACGGAACGGGCCCGATTGGCGAATATATTAGAACAGGCCTTGACTATGGTAGCTGGCGCAAAAACTACAATAGAGCAGTTGCGGCAAGCACTCACAGAAGACAAACAAGAATCGACTTCACACTCACCCTGCCCGGAATGTTCGAAGTTGGGAACATTGTGCGACTTGCACAAGAAACCAACACAGACATCTTAGCCAAGGTAGTATTTGCTTTCACGCCGGACATTGTGATGAGCCCGCTGGCCTTGCCCAGGCATTTACTTGATCCTTGGATTGATGAACTGGTAACTACTTGTTCAGGAGCAATGCAAGATATACTGATGCAATTGAAGACTCGACCTACGTTCGAAGAACAATGGCCAGACACATGGAAACAAGGCATTGCCAACGGCAAGCGCCGCGTATTAAAGTTAGAACAAATTCGCGAAGATAAATTTACAATGGCTGATATACTGGCCGGACGCTCTGAAATATTAAAGTGGTGGAATCAAATTGACTGTTAAAATTGTATTGCGTAATCCGTTAAAGCACAGTGATCAAGTTGACTATACCGTAGTGCCAGATGACAATGCACTTGCTCAAGACTGGATACCTGCATTAAAGACATTGTTGCAATCTAATAATCTATTAGAAAAAAACTTTTGTTTTATGGGCTTTCCCAAAACAGCCCGCACACTTGAGTATTTGTGCAACGAAGCAAATTTGGCTGCCAAAGTTATTAATAACTTTTTTGATGACTATAAAATTGAAGAAGTGCTACACCCAGGAAATGTTACAATAACAGCACCGGGGGTTGTGTACACTGACAAAATATTACAACATCCCAACCACGACACATTAAATAAACTTCATAATCATTTTGAAGTGTTGCAAGGCACAGTGAGCAATTTAAGTAGTTATTATCATCGTGCTGACTATGATACCAAGTATGCTATAAGACAGTTGAATAACACTTGCCACGAAATGGAAACGCTAATTCTTAGTCAACGTAAGATAGAAACTAATCCGTATTGGGTGCGCCCAAGTCAAATTACTACATTTTTAGCGGCCCCGAGATACAACCTTAAGGACACACACAAAGAAGGATTTGCCACAAACGGATACGACCGTGTGCTGGGCGGAGTTTATATGCACTGGGCACAAATAGGTAAAACACTGTATGAAGTATTTCGTGACGAAGGAGCGCCTGAATTGACTGATACGGTATGCGAAGCTATTACAGAATTAAAGTACTACAGCGGCGAGTTTGACATAGAATGGGGCAATGATGTGGTGTACGGTGGCAACGCTCCGTGGCACGATGCAGAACAAGATCGATTCCGTGAATGGCTAATTGCCAACGGTCGCGATCCAGAAGACAACTCACTGAGCTTAGGATACTTGCCGATTGGACAAGTGTTGTTACAACAAAGTTTTGGCACAACCGATTACCAAGCCATTTGGAATATACTGGGTTCGCACTTAGATATATACAAGATAGAAATAGATGGTGTCAGCAGTACATTTGACTACTGCTGGACAGACGCAGACTACAAACAACAACAAATTGACATGATGCGTCCAGGCTATGACTATTCATCAAGGAAAATAATATGAACTGGATTAAAAACTTAATTAACCGTATTCGATTAGAAATACGCTATCGCAAAAAACTCAAAGAACTTCGTAAACGAGATCCTTTCATCTACAAATGACATTAAAAAAGTACCTGGGCATTAGTGCAGGATTTCATGATGCTGCTGTCAGCATGATCGATTCGGCCGGCAACATACTATATGCTAGCCATGCAGAACGTTACAGCAAGCGTAAAAATGATGCTCATTTAAACGACGACATAGTTTCGGCAGCACTGGCACACGGCACACCTGATGAAGTAGCGTATTATGAGCGGCCGTGGGTTAAAAAAATACAACAGCTTTATTCAGGACAGTACAGTGAAGCATTTGACACTAACTCTTTTACTCTTGGTCAGTATCTCTGTAAACATTTATCTCCTGGAAGAAATCTCAACACTTTACTTGGTGTTAGACACAGTTATAACAATCATCACAAGTCCCATGCCGCCGCTGGATTCCAAACCAGCCCCTTCGAAAAAGCAACAGTGGTTGTAATAGATGCAATTGGCGAATTAGATACAATATCGATATGGGGTGCAGAATATGATAAACATGGTCAAGCAGTATATAAAAAACTTTGGGTACAAAATTACCCACATTCAATTGGACTGTTCTACAGTGCAATTACCAAGCGGTTGGGCCTGCACCCATTGGACGAAGAATACATAACCATGGGCATGGCTGCTTATGGCAGGTCAGCATGGGAAGATCATTTAAAACATGCTCTAGTCGAAAATGAGTGGGATGTGACATTTAAAGAAAATTTACATCTGGGTTTGCCGGATACATTTCTTAAAAATGCCGACAATTATGATATTGCCGCCAGCGCACAACAACTGTGTGAAAATTTGATATACAATATTATGCGTCGCGCAATGGAGTTTGGCTGGAGCAATAACCTTGTGTACATGGGCGGCGTTGCACTAAACTGTAGTGCAAATAGAAACTTAGGAGACTATTTCGAAAACATTTGGATCATGCCTTGTCCCGGCGACGGCGGAAGTAGCCTTGGTGCTGCTGCGCTGGCGTTTGGCGGCAGAATCTCTTGGACCAATGCTTTTCTTGGCGATAGTATTGGAGTTGACTATCCTGTTAATGCTGTGCTTGACGTACTACTTCGTGATCGTATTGTTGGAGTTGCAAGCGGCAGAGCAGAGTTTGGGCCCCGAGCATTTGGCAACAGAAGTTTGCTAGCAGATCCAAGAGGATCTGATGTCAAGGACCGAGTAAATGAAATCAAACGAAGACAAAAATTTAGACCATTTGCACCGGTTATTATGGAAGAAATGGCGCACGAGTATTTTGATATGCCTGGTGGGTTCACTAACAGCAGGTATATGCAGTCAGTCGCTACTTGTCGCAGGCCTGATCTTTTTCCTGCTATCGTTCACGCTGACGGTACCAGTCGCGTACAAACTGTGCCAAAAGATGGATCAGGAATCAGAGAACTCTTAGAAAAGTGGTTTGTGTTGACTGGATGCCCGATGTTGCTCAACACCAGTTTAAACATACGTGGCGAGCCAGTGGTAAATGATCGGACCGATGCAGATCGCTTTGAGAAACTGTATAACGTTAAAGTTTGTAGTTAAAGATAACTCTCTAATCCACCTTTGCGAGTCAAGTCTTGTGTACAGCAACTGACACCGCCGTCCCAAAAATAACTATGACGTAGTTCACTGATAATAGGGTTGATACGATGTTTCTTGCAAAAGTCAAACACATCTCTGTTGTACGCACTAAAGATAACATTTTCTTCGTCGAGAACCAAACAGTTGACATCAAACACTGTTTCAGCAACAAAACCTGTCCATTTGTTCAAGTAAGTATTAACAAAGTCTGTAAACTCTGCTGTGGGTGTTTGTCCTTGCACATACCATGCACCTGGACTTTGCTCATACTTAAATTTACCAACTTCCATAGCGGCCCATATACTGCTATCCCAAATCTTTAACACTTCCCATCCTGGGAAATCTGTGGCTAAATGTAAGTGTGCATCATGTTTGCTGGATAATATTACACCGGGTTTTAGAATAGCAAACACAGCATCACCGTGCCCGTCAGTGATGGCTTCGTGAATGCGATATTCTGGACCAAGACAATTGTCAACAATCCATTGAGTTTGCTCCGGCTTCAAGTAATCACTATTGTCAAAGAAAACGTCACGACCAACACGTACAATACAACTGGCACTTGCCTGATTTAAAATGCAATCAGGATCCCAACTGTCTCCGTGTGGATTGATAACTTGGTCAGCATATTCTGCACAAATTTCGTCCAACTCTTGCATTGGTAATACACGCAACAACTTTTGTCCTAAACTAATTTGCCAATCACGTGGTGTTAACGGCGGCAATGGCGCACCGCCTTGTGTAGTTTGCTGTTGTTGAAATTGATGTATATCTGGCAAGTTAGGGCGTCTTACACGAGCACCGTATGTTTCAATGGTCTTTTGTAAGTTGTCTAAGTCTTCTTCGGTTTCACTCAGAATTTGTTGCAGTTGATTGCGTACTTGCGAATCTTCAATAAAGTCAAAGTAATCTGGACTATATGCACGACCCACAATAACTTCTTCAAGAGGTTGCCAGCTGGTGTACGAGTTAATCATTATGTAATCTTTCTAATAGGGTATTTAATCTGTCGGCTTTTGTGCTACAAAATAAACGTTGGTTGTGTTCTATATCACTGCGACAGGATTCAAACCATGTATGTAAGTCTTGCAACTTTAATTTACTTATCGCCGATTTGACTGCAAGCCAGCGTTGAGTATTGTCTTGTATGCTATCGTAACTGTTGTCTATTGCATGGTCAAATGTTCTATATCCAAGTTTTCTTAACGTGGCCAGCGAACCTGAACATCCAATTATAACAAAGGGTTGACCGTGCTTGATTGGTTTAAAAGTTTTTTCTGTTAGAAATGCGCCGTTTGAACTGCCAGCATCAACGTGTGTTTCTAACACAATGTTACAATATGAATCTGTATGGTGCACAGTTTCAATTATATGATGATCGTTTTGCTGATCAGCAGTAAATGTATCACAAGTATATGGGCCTTTATTTAAAAAGTTATCAATATGTGACTCAAATATTAATCCAGTCTCAATGGGACTATCTATTCTTGGGTCATTTAATGTTAGATCTGTTCCGTAGCTCCACAAACTATTATCAAGTAGTCCGCTTAACTTTAAATCAGTCATTACAGTGGCCCGCCACCATTTGTGTGTTCTACTTAACACAGTAAAATCATATAATCTTTTATTTGTATGTATAGGAGTTGCTGGTATTTTACTATTGCGCTTCCAATACAGTAATTCATGGTCGGGGAAGTATATAAAATTTTTAATATTATTAGCTTCTGTATTGCCACATATCACCTTATAGCAGTTAATATCAAGCCTGTTTTTAATACATAATTCATCAAGACGCTTTTTAATGTAGTAAGGGTTATCACCTTCGTGATAATAAAACAATACTCGTATCATGCCAGATTGTATTCTAAAAAATAACTCATCATTCATTAAATAAAAGTAATCAACACCAAAGTTAAAAAATCCTAACCCTATTGTATAGTATGATCCTTTAATATAATTATTGTTGTTAAAATCTAATAATGTGTAGTTTATGTTATGTGTATTAAAATGTTCATACAATTCTGTAGGAACCGTATTAGGCCAGTGTTGACCAAACTGTCTCCATTCCGGTGTATAAGGTGTTGCGTTCCACCGCCGAACCAGTGCCGGATATGCTTTGCCTTGGATAATTCTGTCTGCTACAAAATTATTTGAGTAAGCCATCTAACATTCCCGTTAATTCTGCCCATAATACATGAGTTAGTCCACCGCGATAAAAATGCCTAAAGTTATGCTCCGCTATAGGTAAACATGCACGATGTATTTCATGCCGTTCTTTGATGCTTAGATTTTCCAGGTCTTTCAACAATCGAGTAACTTTCTCGACACGCAGTATATCATCAGTTTCAAGATCGTAACTTTCGTCAAACACACCGGCGAACGTTTTAAATCCATAACTGCGCATGTATTCTAAACTGTGTGCAGGTGCTACCAATACAAACGGCATTTCCAGTGCAATGGCTTTGAATGTTTTTTCTGTTATGTGTGTTCTGCGGCCAAAGTATAGTGTTTCGGTGGGTACATAGACCAAACTGTCTTGTGCTTCGGCAAAGTTTGTGAGCCAGCAGCTGGTCATTTGTTGCGATTCTTCGCCTGCAAACAATCTTGGCAAAGTTGCTTGTTCAATCACTTGCACAATGTCTGGATATGTGTTACAATAATTGTTAGCTATGGTACTAATATCAACATTTTCGTATTGACAAATCCGCGGCGCACTGATATGGTTATGCTGTAATTGCTGTTTGAATACGTTATACAAAAACAATACACGATGATCACGCTTGCCACCTACAATACGATTTGGACTCATAAAAGTCTTTGTGGGCTTGCGATCTCTTGCTCTGGGAATTAAAAATGATTTATCGTATCCGCGAAACCAATCTTGACAAGCCCATCCGTGATAGAAGTAGTAGTGACTTTTCCAACCGTACATTTTGCAAAGTTTTTCGACATATTCACCGTGCTCACTTACAATAATATGGCCGGGTGGTTCTACAAACAAATCTCCAGTACGCTCAATCACTTTGTCAAATAACAATTTATATTCATCTATCCAGCATGGTTCTTGATCGTGCATCCATACATAGTCGGTTTCTGTAATGTCATTGGTACCCAAGTTAAATAAAGAGTCGGGACTAGTATTGCCTGGCGGATCACAAAAAAACAATCTTGTACCTGGCTTATTTTTTTGCAGCCAAGGCCAAAAAGTATTATTAT
>Ga0206129_10001356_pt1 | contig 33411 bp, 24 predicted proteins | sample Helgoland_Spring_8_FD_148616 | JGI IMG/M metagenome (GOLD analysis project Ga0206129, IMG submission 148616) | Pelagic subsurface seawater microbial communities from Kabeltonne, Helgoland, North Sea - Helgoland_Spring_Bloom_20160502_2 | ecosystem: Environmental > Aquatic > Marine > Epipelagic ...
TGACCGGGCTCCGGAATGGCATTTGTTCATTCTATGTTCTACGCCATTCCTGGCCAGCTGTCACCACATAATGCGGCCCCGGACCCAGGGGGATAAGCCTCTTATCTGAAAAATTTGATGCGAATGCATAAAGAGGATCATTGATAGAACCGTCGTTCGCCCCGATCTGAACTACATTCACGTTTCTCTGTATTGCCAGGATAACGCGGAAACAACTTTCAAAATGCGACATTTCTGGTTCGGGTACTCGAGTGGCTTTATGCCCAACTTCATGACTCAACCGATCGGCAACGGTGCTAATTCCCTTCTTCAACATCCCAATCATTGTGATTTCAGCGCTTCCGATTTGGAGCCGGCAATCGAGGGGGGTGGCGAGCGGTGAGGAGCTATGATCGCTTGTGGATAACCATCGCGAAGAGACTAGCGATTTACGTGACTAAAAAGAGACTAAAACCGCTCAGTCTTTGCCAAGATCATCTCTAAGTCTTTGAAAAGAATGGCGCGCCCGGGAGGACTCGAACCCCCAACCTTCTGATCCGTAGTCAGACGCTCTATCCGATTGAGCTACGGGCGCGCGGGTCGGCTTCGCAAGTGCGTTGGCCGGAGCCGGGTTTCTAGTGGGCCATGCAGCCGACTGCAAGCGCAAAATTGGCCGCGCCCGCATTTTTGTGCGGAGGACTCGACCCCTCCCGTCTGCGGGTGATACAAACCCACGGCTTGACCGGACGTTTTGGCAGCCGAACCGGGCAGCGCCCCTTCAACAGCATGCCAGTTGCGAGCAATGCGGCAGGTCCACACCCTATTCATACCGCTGGCGCTGACAGCGCTGCTCGCCGGTTGCAGCCAGGTCGATGGCCTGCTGGACGACCGGCCGGCGGCAGAGCCAGCGGCGGCGTCGCCCGCATCCGCCCCGGCGGAGTCTGCTGCCGATGGCGGCAAGCCGCGAGCCCTGGCCAGCATCGGCGATTTCAACGGCGTGCAACCGCCACCGCCGCCGAAGACCGCGCCGGCGGCAGCGCCGGCCGCTGTTGCACCGGAAACCGGCGAGGCCGACAGTGCGCGGAACGCCTTTGTCGGCGACAAGGTCTCGCAGGTGGAGCGGGACCTGATCGCGGCGCGGCAGGCCCTGGAGCGGCAATGGGCCCGGTTCGAGCGGTTGCGCGACGCGCGCCGGACCTCGGTCAACGCCTATCACGCCATCGTGGCCCATGCGAGCGACACGCTGCAGGCGGGCTCGCCGCCGGACAATCCGATTCTGCGCCGCCAGTCGGCCGAGGCGAAGGCCGGATTGGGTGTGGTGGCCGACAACTTTGCCAGCCTGGAGCGGTTGCGCAGCGAGGCCACCCGTGATGTCGCCGTTCTGGGCCTCATGGACGAACAGGTCCAGGCCATGGGCGCGCTCTCTGGCCTTTCTGCCGCGAATCGCCAGGAACTCGGCCGTTTGGGGGTCGAGACCAACGCGGCGCTGATCGATGGGCAGCGGCTGTTGTGGGAGGTCGACGATAGTATCTTGCGCCAATCTTCCTTCCTGGCACGGGAGGAGCGCTATCTGAAGGGCCTGGACGAGGCGATCCGGACGGGCAACGGGGCCGCCCTGGCGCGCCGCGCGCCGTCATCAACCCGCGCCGCCGATGCCGGGCGCCCCGCCCGCGCCGCCGCGGTCCGCGAACCGGCGGGCCGCGCTGGCCCCTCGCAAGCCCAGCCCTCGCAAGCCCAGCCCACCCGGGCCCCGTCGCGCGCGGAGCCGGCTCTGCCCCCGTTGCCGCGGGCGGCGCCGTCAGCCGCGGCAGCCGCCGAGCCTGGGAACCCGTTTGCCGGGCGCTCACCGCTGGTCGCGCTCGCCATGGAGGGAGAAGGCGCCGGCTATGAGGGCCAGTTGTATACTGCGGTCAGCCGGGCCGTGGCTGCCAATCCGGCGGCCAGCTTCGACGTGCTGGGCGTGATGGCCGGTGGGCGCGAGGGCGCCTCGAAAGCCGTAGCGGAGGCGCACGCCGCCCGCGTGGCGCAAAGCCTGACCCGCATGGGCGTTCCCGCCGGGCGCTTGCGGCAATCGCTGCGCACCAGCGAGGCGGACGGGCCGGACCGGGTTCTCGTATTCGCGCGCTAGTTGTGGAATCTCACGAGGTTGTTGAGAGCGCTTTGGCCTATCTCAAAGACAACCCCGCTTCAGGAGCATGGCCCGTCATGGCGGCTGGAAAGACCCCGCACCATTCGTTCCCGGTTACGTGGGATGACCTGCACCGGGATACCAGGGCGCTGGCCTGGCGGCTGGCCGAACTGCCGCCGTTCCAGGCCATTGTCGCCATTGCCCGCGGTGGCCTGGTGCCGGCAGCCATCGTCGCGCGCGAACTGGGTGTGCGCCTGGTCGATACGGTCTGCATTGCCAGCTATAACGACCGTGCCCAGGGTGAGGCCAATATCCTGAAAGGCCTGGAAACCGGAGGGAAGGGGGTGCTGGTGGTCGACGATCTGGTCGATACCGGCGTAACCGCCAGCATTGTCCGCGAGATGCTGCCGGACGCTCACATCGCGACAGTCTACGCCAAGCCCGCCGGCCGTCCGCAGGTGGACACGTTCGTCACCATGGTCAGCCAGGACACCTGGATCGTGTTCCCCTGGGACGTGGGCGAGCCGGTGCGCCCCGGCGGCTGAGCCTAAGCCATTCCGCAGCGAACGGGAGCGCATGCCCGCGGGGCTGCCCCCCACCTTATCTCCGATTCAGGACCACCGATTGCCATGTCAGCCACCACCCCAGCCCGACCGCTCGAAGACTGGATCGCCGACGATGCCCGCGGTCTGAATTTTTTCAGCATCGACCGCGGCCTGCAGGACGGCCTGAAGCACTACATGGACGGCCAGTCGCTGCTGGCCATCCAGCCCCATTTGGAGGAACTCGGGCGCGTTGCCGGCAACGAACTCGACGAGTATGCCGACATTGCCGACAAGCACCCGCCGGTGCTGCACCACCGCGACCGCTTCGGGCGGGAGGCGCAGTGGATCGAGATGCATCCGGCTTATCGCGAGATGGAGCGTATCGCCTACGCCCGCTTCGGCATCCACCGTGCCAGCCATGCCGAAGGCCAGTTCGGCCGTGACCGCCCCTGGCCACCGCTCGCGAAATACGCGCTGCAATACCTGTTCGTGCAGGGCGAGTTCGGCGTCATGTGCCCGGTCAGCATGACAGACAGCGGCTGGGCGCTGATCGAGGCCTTTGCCGCGCCGGAACTGCGCGAGAAGCTGCGCCCGCACATCCTTGCGGATAATCTGGATGACCTGTGGCGTTGCGCCCACCTGATGACGGAGAAGGGGGCGGGCTCCGACGTGGGCAATCTGGAGACGCGGGCGATCCGGCACGAGGACGGTAGCTGGCGCATCCATGGCGACAAGTGGTTCTGCTCCAACACGGACGCGGAGGTCATCCTGCTGCTGGCCCGGCCGGAAGGCGCGGCAGCGGGCACGCGCGGCCTCAGCATGTTCTATGTGCCGAAATGGGGCGATGACGGCCGGCGCAACAGCTACCGCATCGTCCGCCTGAAGGAAAAGCTCGGCACCAAGGGCATGCCCAGCGGCGAAATTCTGTTTGACGGCGCCAAGGCCTATCTGATCGGCGAGGAAGGCAACGGCATCAAGCAGATCATGCGCACCGTCAACTTCTCGCGCCTCAGCCATGGCGTGCGGGCGGCGGCGATGATGCGGCGCTGCTGGAACGAGGCACTGGCCGCTGCACAGAGCCGCGTCGTCTTCGGCCGGACCATCGCCGACATGCCCTTGCTGCGCCGCCAACTCATGAAAATCCTGCTGCCGACGGAGCAGGCGCTCAGCGCCTTTCTGTTCTCCGGTTTTGTGATGGAGCTGGAGAACCAGGGCGACAGGCGGGCGAAACGGGCCATCCGCCTCATCACTCCCATTTTCAAGTTCCGCGCCTGCCGGGACAACGTGCCTGTCGCCACCGGTGCCATGGAGGTGCGCGGCGGCAATGGCTATATCGAGGACTGGGTCAACCCCCGCCTGATCCGCGACGCCCATGTGGGGCTGTTGTGGGAGGGGACCTCCAACATCAACGCCCTCGACGTCGTCAGGCGCGCCATCCCCAAGGAAGCCGCGCACGAGGCGTTGCGGGATATCCTGCTGGAGCGCATCGCGGGCGCTGCGGCCATACCGGCCGCCTTTCGCGAACGCCTGGAGCGAATGGTGCAGCGGGCCGCCGACTTTGCCGGCGCCGTCGCGGCGTCGGATACGGTTGCGGAGCGTCAGGCGCGGCTCGCCGCCGGCGCGCTCTATCACGCCATGACCGCGGCGCTGTTGGCGGTCGAGGGCGCGACGGCGGGCGCTGACGGCGGCGACGCCCGCCGGCTGCTGCTCGCCCGCATGGTGCTGCAACACCGGCTGGAGCCGCAGGACCCGCTGGCGCTCGAAAACACCGCCTTCGACGAAGCCGCCGAGCCCCTGCTGCTGGACGAAACGCCGGTGCCCCTGGCCGAGGCAGAGCGGGTGTTGGGGCTGTGAGTGCGGGTTCGCCGGGGCCATGGGTTCCCCGGTGGGGCAGGGGTGCGATTCGGGACCGCTGGCGCAGCACGGCTGGGCGGTCGGCCGGGTCCTCGACCCGCCAGCTCTGCACGCCGAAGGCAGCGGCGATGGCGAGCGGGCCGGTCGCCGCCATGGCGCCCTGGCCACGCGCGGCGGTGGTAATGGCGGGCGAGGACAGGCACGGAACTCTCGTTCGCCTCGACCACACCCGGCAGGATGCAGGGGGCGCCACCGCCTGACGGCCCCTTGCAGATGCCGGGCTTGCCGGTCACCCGGGCATAGCCCTCGGCCATGCAGGCGGCACGACGCTCGTCGCGGGTGAGAACGTGGCGGATGCCGTGGTCGAGCCGGGCGAGCGCGTCGTGGAATGGCAGCGTGGTGTCGCCGCAAAGGCCAGAGACGTCCGTAACGCCATGAGCCTGGGGCATGCGCATCATGACCTTGGCGCCGGTCCGGCGGTTGGAGGCCGTGCGAACGCTTGGCAGGCAAAAAAAGAAGCAAGCAGCCGAGCCGCTTGCCTCATGGCAACGGCCTGCGTTGCAGCGGCTATTTCATGCTGCCGTCGGCATTGAACTGCTTCAGGTAGGCAATGATGTCGGCGCGCTGGTCGGCCTTGGCGAGGCCGGGGAAGGCCATGCGGCCGCGGGGAATCACACTTTTCGGCTTTTTCAAATAGGCATCCAGGGTCGCCTCGTCCCAGACGCGGCCGGCGTCGGCCATGTCGCGCAGGGTTTTGGAGTAGTTGAAGCCGTCATAGGCACCGAACGGAGCGCCGACAATGCCGTTCAACGGCGGGCCGACTCGGCGCTTGGCCTTCTCGCCGACCATGTGGCAGGACTTGCACTTTGAGAACAGTTTCTTGCCTTGGGCTGCGTCGCCGGCTTGGGCGCTGCCGGACGCAAGCATCAAGCCCGCAACCGCGATGGCGAACAGATTTTTCATCCATGCTTCCTCTGCATCGGAACGTGTGTCACGTGACAGAGGTGGCTACCCGAAATCCGCAGCCAAGGCGTTGCGACGGTTCGCATCGGCGGCGGTCGGACCGCCGCCGATGCGAAAAAGCGGCCGCTCAGGCGACCGCTTCTTTGACTGCTTTTTCCGTTGCGGCATCCGCTTCCGCTTCGTTGCGGTAGTGGGTGTAGGCGACGGCGCAGTGTTCGCCGCAATAGGGCCGGCCCGGAATCACGGGCGAGCCGCAGAAGTGGAAATCGGCCTTGGTGGGATCGCCCACCGGCCAGGCGCAGCTGCGGGGCGTCGACAGCGCCGGGCTGGTGGCGACCAGGCGCGGGCCTTTCTGGCGCTCGCCACGCTTCGGTGGCAGGCCGAGACGGTAGGCCTTGCCGATGACCGCGTTTTTGGAGACCCCAAGCTTGCGGCCGATTTGCGCCGCGGTGTGCGGTTCCGACCAAAGCTTGCGCAGTTCTGCGACTTGGGCATCTGTCCAACTCATAGCGGTGACCTCCAGGGGTTGCTGGCGGCCGCTATATCTAGCGACCTGACGACACGAAACTACGAAATGCTGGGCGGCAGTTCCAGCATTTCTCAAGCCCTGGTGGTCAGATATCTGTGGAAATCTAGATATTGTGCAACTTTATCGACGCTTTTTGCCCTGAGATTGTCGCAGACGTCACCTGTTCCGATGGTACGCTGCCAGTGTTAGAGTACTATCACATAGACCGATTCGGGCAGAGGAGATATTCATGGCTGCCGACAGTGTCACCGCTGCGACGATCGCGCACGCGAACACCAACGACCTTGAGCCGTGGTTCATGCCGTTCACGGCGAACCGGGCCTTCAAGAAGGCGCCGCGGCTGCTGGTGAGCGCCGAGGGCATGTATTACACGACCAAGGACGGCCGCCAGATCCTGGATGCCTCCGCCGGCCTGTGGTGCGTGAACGCCGGCCATGGCCGCAAGAAGATCGTCGAGGCGGTGCAGGCCCAGGTGGCGACCATGGATTTTGCGCCCACCTTCCAGATGGGCCATCCGGCGGCATTCGAACTGGCCTCCCGCGTTGCCGATCTGGCGCCGGAGGGGCTGGACACCGTGTTTTTTGCGAACAGCGGCTCGGAAGCTGTAGATACAGCATTGAAAATTGCGCTCGCCTACCATCGCGCCCGTGGCGAGGCGCAGCGGGTTCGCTTCATCGGCCGCGAGCGCGGCTATCACGGCATCGGCTTCGGCGGCATCTCGGTCGGTGGTATCAGCGCGAACCGGAAATTGTTCGGCAGTATGCTGCCTTACGTCGATCACCTGCCGCACACTCACAACTTGAAGGAAATGGCGTTCAGCCAGGGCCAGCCGGACTGGGGGGCGCATCTGGCCGACGATCTGGAGCGAATCTGCGCCCTGCACGACCCCTCCACCATCGCCGCCGTCATCGTCGAGCCGGTGGCGGGCTCCACCGGCGTTCTGGTGCCGCCAAAGGGCTATCTGGAGCGGCTGCGCGAGATCTGCGACAAGCACGGCATCCTGCTGATTTTCGACGAGGTCATCACCGGTTTCGGCCGCCTGGGCAAGGCGTTCGCCGGGGAGTATTTCGGCATCACGCCGGATATGATGACCATTGCCAAGGGCCTGACCAACGCCACGGTGCCGGCCTCCGGCGTGGTGATGAAGCGCGAGCTCTACGACGGCCTGATGCACGGGCCGGAATGGGCGGTGGAGTTCACCCACGGCTACACCTATTCGGCGCATCCGCTGGCGGTCGCAGCGGGCCTGGCGACGCTGGACGTCTACAAGGAAGAAGGCCTGTTCGGGCGCGGCAACGACCTGGCGCCGGTGCTGCAGGATGCGGTGCATAGCCTGAAGGGCGAGCCGCATGTCATCGACATCCGCAATATCGGCCTCATGGCGGCGGTGGAGCTGGCGCCCATCGACGGCGCGCCGGGCAAGCGCGGCTACGATGCGTTCCTGAAAGCCTATGAGGCCGGCGTTTATATTCGTCTCGCCGGCGACGTGCTGGCCTTCTCGCCGCCGCTGATCGCAGAGCCCAGCCATATCGAAATCATGGTGGAGACATTGCGCAAGGTGTTGCGCACGCTCGACTGACGGAGGGCTGCGGGTATGGCTAACCGGCGTTAGCCGCGTCTGCTAACGCCGCCTTAAGCGGACAATCCCTAAAACGGACCGGTGGGATGCGATGGGTGTTTTTTGAACTCGCATCCCATCTGAGCCATTCTGCTTAAGACGCTGAGGTTTCGGTGTTTTTTCAGATGGCGCTGTGCCCGATGCGCAGCCGCCGCCGCACGGGCATCACTCGCCAGGAGTAGGGATTGCCCATGTACGCCGCATCGATCGCCAATGCGTCCGCCCCTTTCAGCACCGTCCGCTATCGCTGGGACCGCGGTAGCGACGGTCTGGAATGGCTGAGCGTGCCGGATGACTGGTGGGGGCTGCTGCCGCCGGACCTGCCGGCGCGCGGCCGCGAATTCATGCACCTGCTGGCCGCTCGCGACCAGGGCGAGCGGGCCGGAACTGCCAGCCGGGTCGGCGTGGACGCGGTGCCGGTTTTCACGCGCTTTCGTCTCGACACCGCCGCCGGGCCGCTTTGGGTGCAGGAGCGGCTGGAGCCGGCGGGCGATGCGGATGTGCTGGAGGGCGAATTCTGGGCGCTGACAGAGGGCGAGGCGCAACTGGCGGAACTGGACGGCGACACCAGCTATGACCTGCTGACCGGAACCTTCACCCGCCACCGGCTGGTGCACGGGCTGCGCATGGCGGTGGAGAAGGCGCTCGCCAAATCGGGCAGCGGTGCCTATTTGGTGGTGGATATCGACAATTTCGGCCTGCTGAACCACGCCTATGGCTGCCGTGCTGGCGATGGCATCCTGGTGGCGCTGGCAGAGCGGCTCTACGGCCTGCTTGGCGCCGGCGTGCTGCTGGGGCGGGTCGGCGACGACAGTTTCGGGATCGTGCTGGAAGGCGCCGACGAGGATAGCGCCCTGGCCCTGGCGGAACGGATGGTGCGCTCGCTGACGGAGCAGCCGCTGACGCCGGACGGCGATTCCATGGTGACGGCCTCTGTGGGGGCCATCGTGTTCCCAGCCGCCGCATGCAGTGCGGAAGAGGCCATGGCCCGCGCCGATCTGGCGGTGGCGGGCGCGAAGGCGTCCGGCCGCAACCATTTCGAACTCTACGCGCTCTCTGCCGGGCAGCGGGCGGTGCAGCGCCGTGACCTGGCCATCGCCCGCAGGGTGCAGGAGGCGCTGCAGGACAATCGCCTGACCTTCGCCTATCAGCCCATCGTCAACGCCCGCAGCCACCAGCCGGAATTTCACGAATGCCTGTTGCGCATCCGCACGCGCAACGACCTTGTCATCCCCGCGGGCCAGTTCGTGCCGATGGTGGAGGATTTGGGCCTGATCCGACAGATCGACCATTGGGTGCTGGAACAGGCGGTGAAGGAGTTGCGGGCCGATCCCTATGCGGATCTGGCCATCAACGTCTCGGCCTACACGACGGGCGACGCTGCCTGGCTGCGGCTGCTGAATACGCTGCACCGCTCCACACCCGGCGTCATGCGACGGCTGATCGTGGAGATCACCGAGACCGCGGCCATGCGGAACCTGGAGGCCGCCCAGCATTTTGTCGAGACCGTGCGCGCGACGGGCGCCCGCGTGGCGCTGGACGATTTCGGCGCCGGAACCTCCTCGTTCCGGCACCTGAAGAGCTTGCCGGTCGACATCATCAAAATCGACGGCCTGTTCACCGGCCGCCTCATGGACAACTCGGATAACCTTCTGTTTTTTAAAGCCTTGCTGGGCCTGGCGCAAGGCTGCGGCTTCAAGACCGTGGCCGAATGTGCGGAGACGGCCCAGGACGCCATGCTGCTGGCCTCCTCGGGCGTGACCTATTTGCAAGGCTATTACTTCGCCAAGCCGGAACTGACCCGCCTGAAAGGCTCCCCCGTGCTGCCGCTGGGCGCCGAGCCGCCGCAGCCGGTGGAGCCGGAGGATATCGGCGGCTTGCGGTTCGCGTCCTGACGGTTAGACCCGAACGCAAGCCACCTATCCCTCCCCATCCCATTCTACCCCATCCCGGACTCGATCCGGGATCCAAGGCCCGTCAACACCCGTCAACAGCCGTCACGCCGCTGGCGGGCCTCCGGCAATGCCGTTACACTCCCGCGCAACGATTGCGCGATGCCGGGAGGATGCGGCCGATGAGCGAATTTTTCGACAGTTATGAAATCCAACCGCCGGAGGTTCGGGAGGCCGCGCTGCTGGCCGAGTTGCCGCGCCAGATCGCGCATGCAAAGGAAAATACACCATATTTCGGGAAGTTGCTGGAACATATTAATGCGACAGATATAAACAGCCGCACCGCCTTGGCGCAATTGCCCGTCACCTACAAATCCGACCTGATCGAGGCGCAGGCTGCCAACCGGCCATTCGGCGGCATGAGCGCGACACCGCCGGGCGATATGTTGCACCTGTTCCTGTCCCCCGGCCCGATTGCCGAGCCGGAAGGGCGCGGGCATGACTGGTGGCGCGGCGCGCGCTCGCTGTTCGCGGCGGGCTTTCGTAAGGGCGATACGCTGATCAACACATTCAGCTACCATTTTACGCCGGCTGGTTTGCTGACGGACAATGCCGCCCGCGCATTGGGTTGCGCCGTGTTTCCGGGCGGCGTCGGCCAGACGGACCGCCAAGTGGAGGCGATCCATTGGTACGGGATCGACGGCTTTATGGGCACGCCGGATTTCCTGAAGATCGTCATGGACAAGGCGGACGAGCTGGGCCTCGACATCTCGTGCATGACCAAGGCGCTGGTCGGCGCCGGCGCGCTGCCGCCATCGTTGCGGCAGGAGATCATCGGCCGCGGCGTCTGCTGTGTGCAGAACTACGGCACGGCCGACCTGGGCATTGTCGCCTACGAGAGCCAGGCGATGGAGGGGATGATCCTCTCCGAAGGCCTGATCGTCGAGATCGTCCGCCCCGGCACCGGCGAGCCGGTGGCGGAGGGCGAGGTCGGCGAGGTGGTGGTGACCCAGGTCTGGAACAAGGACTATCCGTTGATCCGCTTTGCCACCGGCGACCTCTCGGCGATGCTGCCGGGCCAGAGCCCCTGTGGCCGCACGGCGCCGCGGATCAAAGGCTGGATGGGCCGGGCCGACCAGTCGACCAAGGTGCGCGGCATGTTCGTGCGCCCGAACCAGGTCGCCAACGTCCTCAAGCGCCATCCGGAGGTGGCGCGGGCGCGGGTGGTGATCGGCAGCCAGGACCGCCGCGACACCATGGTGTTTAGGGCAGAGGTCGAAGGGCAGCCCGCCGGCCTTGCCGAGGCGATTGCCAAGAGCGTGGACGGGGAAATCCGTATCCGCGCGGATGTGGAACTGGTGCCGGTCGGCTCGCTGCCGAACGACGGCAAGGTTATCGAGGATACGCGAAGCTACGAATAAGGCGTTGGCGGGCCGGGTGGTCGTCGTCGCCGGCGCACGGCAGGGGGGCGACAGGCGGGCGGCCTGCCTGCCGAGAGGCTTCCATTGACGGCGGGTTCTGCGGCAGACTGTTGCCAACAGAAGCCTGCACAGGAGTGCACCCGCCATGGCCGCCCAGACCCTCCGCCCCGAAATCCATGCGAGCCGGCACGCCGTTTCGGCCGGCCACTATCTCGCCAGCGCTGCCTCGCTGGCCGTTCTGGAGGCCGGCGGCAATGCCATCGATGCCGGTGTTGCCGGCGGCATCGCCCTTGGCGTTTTGCAGAGCGACCTGGTCGGCGTCGCCGGCGTCGCCCCGATCATGGTCTGGCTGGAGGAGGAGCAGCGCGTCGTCACCGTTTCTGGCCTCGGCTGGTGGCCGAAGGCGGCATCGTCCGCCTATTTCCGCGAGCATCATGGCGGCAAGCAGCCGAAGGGCGTTATGTCCACGGTCGTGCCCGCCGCCCCCGACGCCTGGATTACGGCGCTGGAGTTGTGGGGCACGATGAGCTTCGGCCAATGCGCGGCGGCCGCGGTCCGCTTCGCACGCGAGGGGTTTGCCATGAACCCGCTGCTGCACCAGACCATCGCCCAGAATGTGGAGACCTACCGCAGCTTCCCGGCCTCGGCCGCGATCTACCTGAAAGACGGCGAAGCGCCGCCGGTCGGCTCGCGCTTCGTGCAGGACGATCTTGGCCGCGTGCTGCAACATCTCGCCGACGAGGAGCAGGGCGCGGCTGTCAAGGGCGGGCGGGCGGCGGGCCTGAAGGCGGCGCGCAATGCCTTTTACAAGGGCGACATCGCCAAGGTGATGGTGGATTTCATCCAACGCGAAGGCGGCTGGATGACCCGGGAGGACGTCGCCGGCTTCCGCGTCGGCATCGAGGCGCCGGTCTCCACCCGTTTCGGCGATACCGAGGTTTTTACCTGCGGCCCCTGGTGCCAGGGGCCGGCGCTGCTGGAAATCCTCAACATCGTCGAGCGCTTCGACCTGTCTAGTCTGGACCATAACAGCCCGAGATATGTGCATCTGCTGGCTGAGGCGACCAAGCTCGCCATGGCCGACCGCGAGGCCTGGATCGGCGACCCGCGCCATTTCGACGTGCCGCTGCGCGCCCTCACCTCCAAGGAATTCGCTGCCCGCCGCGCGACGCAGTTCGAATGGCACAAGGCCTGGCCGGCCCGCCCGCCCGCAGCCTCTGGCAAGGATCTTGGGGTCGATGGCGTCGGGCCGCGGCTGAAACAGCCGCCGCCGGCGCTGCCGGACGAGGTGGAGACGCTGTCGAGCCTCGACACCTCCTACCTCTGTGTTGTCGATTCCCACGGCAATGTGTTCTCGGCCACGCCCAGCGACGGCTCCTATCATGGGCCGGTGGTGCCGGGGCTGGGCTTCGTGCCGTCCTGCCGTGGTGTACAAAGCTGGGCGGACGAGGGCCACGCGTCCGAGATCGGCCCCTACCGCCGCCCGCGGCTGACGCCGAACCCGGCACTGGCGATTCAGGGCCGCAAGTTCATGCCGTTCGGCACGCCGGGCGGCGACGTGCAGACCCAGGCCATGCTGCAAACGCTGCTGAATCTGGTGGTCTGGGGAAAAGGCCCGCAGGAGGCGGTGGAGGCACCGCGCTTCGCCAGCTACAGCTTCCCCTCCAGCTTCGAGCCGCACTCCGAACACCCCGGTCTGCTGCGCCTCGAAGGGCGGATGGAGAAGGCGACCGGCGACGAACTGGCCGGCCTTGGGCACAAGGTGGAGTGGTGGCCGGATCAGACCTGGCTCGCCGGCTCCATGGGCCTGATCGTCGACGACCGCGACTCGGGCTTCAAGACCGCTGCCGCCGACCCGCGCCGCATGGCGTTTGCGGTCGGGGTATAGCACCACCGCTGCCCCGCCCTTTCCGATCCGTCAGCACCGAGTCTCCGAGCCCATGACCGACCAGCCCAAAACCCCCGGCATGAGACAGGGCCTGGCCCAATACGGCGACAACGCGTTCTCGCTGTTCATGCGCAAGGCCTTCATCAAGGCCATGGGCTACACTGACGACGCGCTGGAACGGCCGATTATCGGCATCACCAACACCTTCAGCGGCTACAATGCCTGCCACCGGACGGTTCCGGACCTGGTGGAGGCGATCAAACGCGGCGTCATGCTGGCGGGCGGCCTGCCGGTGGAATTTCCGACCATCAGCGTGCACGAGAGCTTTTCCCACCCGACCAGCATGTTCCTGCGCAATCTGATGAGCATGGATACGGAGGAGATGGTGCGCGCCCAGCCCATGGACGCGGTTGTGCTGATCGGCGGCTGCGACAAGACCGTCCCGGCCCTGCTGATGGGCGCGGCCAGCGCGAACAAGCCCGCCATCCTGGAAGTCACCGGCCCGATGATGACCGGTCATTTCCGCGGCGAGCGGCTGGGCGCCTGCACCGACTGCCGGCGGCTCTGGGGCATGCACCGGGCGGGGGAAATCTCGGCGGAGGATATCGACGAACTCGGCAACCGGCTGATGCCGACCGCCGGCACCTGCATGGTGATGGGCACCGCCTCCACCATGGCGCTGATGGCGGAGGCGTTGGGCATGATGCTGCCGGGCGGTGCCGCCATCCCCGCCGTCATGGCCGACCGCCTGCGGCATGCGGAGGATACGGGCGCCGGCGCCGTCGGCTTGGCGTTGGAAGGCACCAAGCCCAACCAGATCATGACCAAGGAGGCATTCGAGAACGCCTTGCGGACCTTGCTCGCTGTCGGCGGCTCCACCAACGGCCTGGTTCATATCGCGGCGGTGGCGGGCCGGCTGGGCATCGACATCGACCTGGAGGCGTTCGACGCCATGGGCGCGGAGACGCCGGTGCTGGTCGACCTGAAGCCCAGCGGCCAGCATTATATGGAGGATCTCTACCGCGCCGGCGGGCTTGCGCCGATCCTGCGGGAGTTGGGCGACTCGCTGAACCTGGATTGCCTGACCGTCTCCGGCCGCACACTGAGGGAAGATATCGCCGCGGCCGAGCCCGACTGGGGCCAACAGGTGGTCAAGACCAAGGCCGACCCGATCTACCGGCAAGGCGGCATCGCGGTGCTGCGCGGCAACCTGGCGCCGGGGGGCGCGATCATCAAGCAGTCGGCGGCGGAAATCCTGAGCCATGAGGGCCGGGCGGTGGTGTTCTCCTCCCTGGAGGATATGGCGGAGCGGTTGGACTCGCCCGACCTGGACGTGCGGGCGGACGACGTGCTGGTGCTCCAGAACGCCGGGCCGAAGGGCGCGCCGGGCATGCCGGAGTCCGGCTATATCCCGATCCCGAAAAAGCTGGCCCAGGCAGGCGTGAAGGACATGGTCCGCATCTCGGACGCGCGCATGAGCGGCACGGCCTTCGGTTCCATCGTCCTGCACTGCACGCCGGAAGCCGCCGTGGGCGGGCCGCTGGGCCTGGTGCGGACCGGCGACCGCATCCGCCTGGACGTGGCGGCGCGCGCACTCGACCTGCTGGTGGACGACGCCGAGTTGGAACGCCGCAAGGCCGAGTTCCAGGCGCCGTATCACGAGGGCCAGGAACGCGGCTACCTGAAGCTGTACCTGGACGAAGTCACCCAGGCCGACACCGGGGCGGACTTCGAATTCCTGCGAGCCGTGCGGAGGGATTGAATCGCCCCACCTCGGTCATTGGGAGCCCTCGGCGCCAGCCTGGATTGCCACGCCCGCCTGGCGGGTGCGCAATGACGCGCCTTACCAAAAGGAAACACGCATGCTTGCCGTGATCTTCGAATTCTGGGCCAACCCGGACAAGGCCGATGTCTATTGGGACCATGCCCGCGCCATGACGGATCTGGTGAAAGACGCTGACGGCTTCCTTGGCATTGAGCGGTTTCAGAGCGTCGCCACGGAGAACAAGTTCGTCTCGCTCTCGTTCTGGCGCGACGAGGCGGCCATCGAGGCCTGGCGCAACACGCTCCGCCACCGCATGGCGCAGGCGGCGGGGCGCGATGGCGTGTTCCGCGACTATCGCCTGCGCGTGGCCCACGTCATCCGCGACTATGGCATGACCGAGCGGGACGAAGCGCCGGACGACAGCAAGACCGCCCACGGCTAGATTTGCCGCCGACGCTGTCCCTTCTCTCTATAGAACCGGAGGACCACCCATGCGTGCCTATGAAATCGTCTCCGATGGCGGCATCGACGCCCTGAAACTCACCGACCGCCCGACGCCCGAACCCGGCCATGGCGAGGTGCTGGTGAAGATGCACGCCTCGTCGCTGAACTACCGCGACCTGATGACGGTGCGCGACCCGGCGGGCCGCAACCTGCCCTATCCGCGCATCCCCAACTCGGACGGCGCCGGCGAGGTGCTGGCGGTCGGCGCCGGCGTCTCGCGCTTCAAGGCCGGCGACCGGGTGGCGGGCTGTTTCTTCCAGCGCTGGGAGGATGGCGACATCACCGCGGACGGCATGGCCAGCGCCCTGGATGGCGTGCTGGCGGCGGAAGTGGTGCTGGCCGAGCGCGGCCTGGTCCATATCCCTGGCCACATGTCCTATGCGGAGGCGGCAACGCTGCCCTGCGCGGCGCTCACCGCCTGGAACGGGCTGGTGGAGAAAGGCGGCCTGATGGCGGGCGAGACCGTGCTGCTGATCGGCACCGGCGGCGTTTCGATCTTCGGCCTGCAAATCGCCCGCATGCATGGCGCCAACGCCATCATCATCTCCTCCAGCGACGAGAAGCTGGAATGGGCACGCGCGATGGGGGCCACCGGCACCGTCAACTACCGCGAAACGCCCGACTGGCAGCACGCGGTGTTGGAGCAAACCGGCGGCCGCGGCGTCGATCATGTGCTGGAGGTGGGCGGCGCCGGCACGCTGCCACGCTCCATCGCCAGCACCCGCATCGCCGGCCATTTGGCGCTGATCGGCGTTCTGACCGGCGGCGAGATCAACCCGGCGCTGATCTTCCGCAACTCGCTGCGGATCAGCGGCATCTATGTCGGCAGCCGCGCCATGTTCGAGCGCATGAACCGCGCCTTCGCTGCAGCGGAACTCCGGCCGGCGCTGGACAAGAGCTTCGCCTTCGCCGACGCCCGCGCCGCCTTCCATCACATGCAGGCGGCAGGCCATTTCGGCAAGATCGTGATCGAGTTTTAGGGGAGGGGCCGGCAGGCGGATTGCGATAACGCCAGGGGGATGGCGCCGGAGCCATTTGTCCGGTCGCGGCCGCCTGCCTCCACCCCGCCTGGACCCTGTCGCCACAGCCTCTATACTCGGCCCAGTTTTCGGAACCGAGCTTTGAAGGAACGCCCTCCATGAAAATGAAAGCCGCCGTGCTGCGCCAGTTCAATGCGCCGCAACCCTTTGCCGACTCCCGCCCGCTGTCCATCGAAGAGGTGGAGCTGCTGCCGCCGCAGCATGGCGAGGTGTTGGTCAAGATGGGCGGCGGCGGCATCTGCCATTCGGACCTGTCGGTCATCAATGCCGACCGGCCGCGCGACACGCCGGTGGTGATGGGCCATGAGGGCGCCGGCGAGATCGTCGAGTGCGGGCCGGGCGTCAATGACATGAAGCCCGGCGACCATGTCGTCTTTCAGTTCTCTCCCTCCTGCGGCCGCTGCCGCCGCTGCCTGGAAGGCCGGCCGCAGGTCTGCGAACTGGGCGCGGTGACCAAGGCGCAGGGCCATCTGATGGGCGGCGGCTCCCGCCTGCGCGATGCCGACGGCAACGAGTTGGCGCACCACACGGGCATTTCCTGCTTTGCGGAATACGGTGTGCTGGACCGCGGGTCGGTCGTGAAGGTGGACAACGACCTGCCGCTGCACGAGGCGGCGCTGTTCGGCTGCGCGGTCATGACCGGCGCCGGCGCGGTCATCAACACGGCGCGGATTTTGCCGGGGGATTCGGTCGCCATTGTCGGCCTCGGCGGCGTCGGCCTCTCCGGCCTTCTGGGCGCGGTGCTGGGCGGTGCCGAGACCATCGTCGCCGTCGACCTCTCCGACGAGAAACTGGGCCTCGCCCGCCAGTTGGGCGCGACGCATACGGTGAACGCCACGGACCCGAACCATGTGGAGCAGGTGCGCGACATCACCAATGGCGGCGTCGATTTCGCCTTCGATCTGGCCGGCACGATCAAGGCGATGGAGACCGCCTACAACGTCACGCGCTATGGCGGCAGCGTCGTCACCGCTGGCCTTTCGCCGAGCGCCGCCAACTTCTCGTTCAACCAGAGCAATCTGGTGAGCCAGGAGAAGTCGATCCGCGGCTCCTACATGGGCTCTTGCGTGCCGGTGCGCGACATCCCCCGCTTCGTTTCCTTGTACCGCCAGGGCCGCCTGCCGGTGGATCGCCTGGTCGACCGCACCATCGGTTTCGAGGAGCTGAACGCCAGCTTCGACAAGTTGCAGGGCAATGCGACCGTCCGCCAGGTGCTGGTGCCGCACGGCACGGCCTGAGGGGCGGCCTTTCCGCTGCACCCCTGGCTTTGCAGGCCGGAGGTGCAGCGGCACCGCTGGACGCATGCAGCAAAATGGCGCACTCTCGCATCCAAACGACCACAGCGAGGAGACCCCGCCATGGCGACAATTACCCCTCTGGATTCAACCCTGGGCGCCGTCATCACCGACATCAAGCTGGGCGACATGAGCGATGCCGAGTGGCGCGTGGTGGAAGATGCCTTCCATGAATACGCTGCCCTCGTCTTCCCCGGCCAGCACCTGACGAACGAGGAGCACGTCGCCTTCGGCGAGCGGTTCGGCGAGATCGAGCTTCTGCGCGGCGACGGCAACAAGTTCGCCATGATCTCCAACAAGGCCGCCGACGGCCACATCCTAACGCCGGAAGAAAAGCGCTTTCAGTCGCTGCGCGGCAACGAGGGCTGGCACACGGACAGCAGCTATATGCCGCTGGCCGCCAAGGCGTCGATCCTGACCGCGATCACCGTGCCCAGCAAGGACGGCCAGACCGAACTGGCCGATATGCGCGATGCCTATGACACGCTCTCGGACGAGATGAAGGCGAAGATCGAGGGGCTGGTGGCCCACCACTCGCTCTATGCGAGCCAGGCCAAGGCCGGCTATGTCTTTAAGACGGGCGAGAGCTATGGCTTCCACAACCATGGCGCGCCGATCCGGCCGCTGGTCAAGGTGCATCCGGTCACGGGCCGCAAGTCGCTGTTCATCGGCCGCCATGCCTATCGCATCCCCGGCATGGATGACGCGGAGGCGCAGAGGCTGCTGGACGGGTTGCTGGAATTTGCGGTGCAGCCGCCGCGCACCTATGCCCACCGGTGGCAGTCGGGCGATGTGATGCTGTGGGACAACCGCTGTGTCCTGCACCGCGCTTGCCCCTACGACTACAGCGAGCCGCGGGTGATGCGCCATGTCCGCATCGCGGGCGACCCCGCCACCGACTTGGTGCAGACCGTCCCGGACGAACGCGCCAATGCCTTCGAGCCGGTCGCTGCGGCCTAGCGGCTCTTTGCGCGCATGGGCGGCACGCATTCGTGTAGCAAAGTGCGGTGAGCCACGGGCCGGGCCGTTTTATAAGGTACGGCTCGGAAAACTGTGTTTTGGAGCCACATCGTTATGCGCGTCCTGTTTGCTGCGTTTCTTCTGAGCCTCGCCCTCGTGCGGCCCGCCACCGCTGCCGATCCGGAGCACGAGACCGCCATTCTGGCCGGCGGCTGCTTTTGGTGTGTGGAGGCGGATTTCGACCAGGTTCCGGGGGTGCTGGAGACGGTCTCCGGCTATACCGGCGGCCATCTGGATCGCCCGACTTACGAGCAGGTCGGGCGCAAGGCCACCGGCCATCATGAGGCGGTGCGCATCACCTACGACCCGCAGGTGCTCGGCTATGAGGAGGTGCTGGCGATTTTCTGGCGCTCCATCGACCCGACCGACGCGGGCGGCCAGTTCTGCGACCGCGGCGAGCCCTACGAGACCGGCGTGTTCGTCCTGAACGAGACGCAACGCGCCATCGCCGAGCGATCCAAGGCGGAGGCCGAGGCGGCGCTGGGCCGTCCTATTGTCACGCCGGTCGAATCGGCTGGGCCTTTCTGGCCGGCGGAAGACTATCACCAGGACTATCACGACAAGAGCGCGATCGCGTACAAATTCTACCGCTGGCGCTGCGGCCGCGACCAACGCATCCGCGAGCTATGGGGCGATCAGGCCCACCGGGGCATTGGCAAGGAATAAGCGCCACAACGCGGCGCTCAGCCGCTTGCCAAGCCGCGCCGGGCGCCGTAGCTTTCAGGGTAGCAAACGATCACCCGCCATTCCCAAGCGAGGACGCCACATGGATTTCGAACTCTCTGACGAGCAACGCCAGCTTCAGGACAGCGTCGCCCGGTTCGTGCAGGACAATTACAGCTTCGAGCAGCGCCGCGCCCTGGTGGCGACCGAAGCGGGCTTCTCCGACGGGCACTGGAAGCAGATGGCGGAGTTGGGCTGGCTGGGCCTCGCCCTGCCGGAAGACCATGGCGGCATCGGACTGGGGCCGGTCGAAACCATGATTCTGATGGAAGAGTTCGGCAAGGGCCTGGTCGCCGAGCCCTATATGGCGACGGTGGTGCTGGGCGCCGGCGCCATCCTCCATGGCGGCAGTGACGCGCAGAAGAACGCGATTTTGCCGGCTGTGGCCGACGGCAAAATGAAACTGGCCCTGGGCTTTGCCGAACGCCAGTCGCGCTACAACCTGGCCGACGTGGCAACCAAGGCCGAGAAGAACGGCGCGGGCTACAAGCTGAACGGCATGAAGGGCGTGGTGTTCGGCGCACCGTCCGCCGATAAGATCATCGTGTCTGCCCGCACCGGCGGTGGCCCGCGCGACGCCGATGGCATTACCCTGTTCGTGGTGGACAAGGGCCAGGCCGGCGTCTCCGTCCGCGGCTACCCCACCGCCGACGGCCTTCGTGCCGGCGAGGTGACGCTGGACAATGTCGAGGTTGGCGCGGATGGCGTGGTCGGCACGGTCGGTGGCGGCCTGCCGGTGCTGGAGAAGGTGGTCGACTATGCCATCGCGGCCATCGCGGCGGAGGCAACCGGCGCCATGAGCCACCTGAACGACATGACGCTGGAATACATCAAGACCCGCGAGCAGTTCGGCCAGCCCATTGGCAAGTTCCAGGTGCTGCAGCACCGCATGGTTGACATGTTCATCGCGCACGAGGAAGCGAAGTCCATGGCGATGATGGCTGCCATGCGGGTCGAGGAAGACGATGCGGGCGAGCGCAAGAAGGCGATGTCGGCGGCCAAGGTGCAGATCGGCAAGTCCGGCCGCTATGTCGGCCAGCAGGCCATCCAGTTGCATGGCGGCATCGGCATGACCGACGAATACGCCGCCGGCCACTATTTCAAGCGCCTGACCATGGTGGACCGCACCTTCGGCGACGTGGACTTCCACCTGAAGCGCTTCAGCGACCTGTCGTAGGGGCGGACTGCCCGGCCCGGGCCGCGTTTGTTGCCCCATCCCGGCATTGAGTTTGGGGCGGGCAAGGGTGGTAAAGCCGGGCCGGAATTTGGCCAATGGGCGCAAGGGCTGCGCCTCCGCCCTTCAATTTTTCGTCGAACGGCGTCCGATTGGGCGCCGTTTGCGTATGTGGAGGCAGGGGCGCGACCCATATGGGGCAGACCATGCCAGACACCCGCTTCTACGCCGACCTGCCGGCCGCCACCGACTTTGCCGCGGTGGCGGATTTCGATGCCTATGCGCCGGTGCCCGACGACTGGACGGTGTTGCACACCGACGTGATCGACTCTTCTGGCGCCATCGCCGATGGCCGCTACAAGCAGGTAAACCTGATCGGCGCGGCGGGCATCACGGCGGTGTTGAATGCGGCACCGGGCGTGGCGGTTCCCTATGTTTTCGGCGGCGACGGCGCTTCGTTGCTGGTGCCGCCGGCTGTTCTGGAGCCGGCCCGGCAGGTGCTGGTCGGCCTGGCCGGGGTGGCAGGGGCTCGGTTTGGGCTGGAGTTGCGCGTTGGCCAGGTCTCCCTGCGCGAGGTGCGGGCCAGGGGCGCCGACATCGCCGTGCGCAAGCTGGCCCTTAGCCCTGGCAACAATCTCGCCCTGTTCAGCGGCAGCGGCCTGGAACTGGTGGATGCGCTGGTGAAGGACCAAAGGCCCGGCAACCCCCACCGCCTGCCATTGCCGGCAGGCCCGCGCGAGCCGGACCTGGAGGGCCTCTCCTGCCGTTGGGAGCCGTTGCGGGCGGCAAACGGCGTCTCGCTCACGCTGATGTTGCGCGCCATTGCGCCCGGCGCGGACGCCCAGGCCGCCGTGCTGCGCCGGAGCCTGGCCTCCATTCAGACCATCCTCCAGGACGACGGGCAGGCCACCGCGCCGGTCCGCCCGGAGACACTGCGCTTCCGCTTTCCGCCCCGCACCCTTTGGGACGAGGCCAGGGCGACCGCGGGTCGGGGCGCGGTCTGGCTACAGGCAGCCAAGATTGCCCTGATCGCCGCCGTTTTCGTGGCCGGCAAGGCCCTGAAGGCGCGGGTCGGACCGGTTCATATCCCCACCTATCTGGGCCAGTTGCAGACCAACACCGACTTCCGCAAATATGACGGCTTGCTGCGCCTTGTCCTCGACGTGACGCCCGCGCAGGCTGCGGCGATCGAATCGCATCTGGCGACCGAGTACGCCGCCGGCCGGCTCGTTTATGGCAGCCACCGGGCCGATGCGTCGCTGATGACCTGCCTGGTCTTCAGCCTCGAAGCCGGGCAGCATATGCACTTCATCGACGGCGCCGATGGCGGCTTCGCGCTGGCAGCACAGGCGTTCAAGCAGCGTCTGGGCGACTGAAGACCCGGCTGCCAACCGACCGCCATCGCCAGATCCGACGCGTGGCTGGTTGTGTCTGGCTTGCAAATGGGGAGCGCGGTGCCGAGGCGTTGGCGCGCTGGCTGGTTTTTCTCTATAGGTGCCGCCAGTTGCCTGATCTTGCCGGGAAGCCCTCGCCCATGACCGCGAAACGCCCGAAACGAGTCCTCCTCATCGGCTGGGATGCGGCTGATTGGAAGGTCGCCGCACCGATGATGGATGCGGGCGAGATGCCGAACCTGACCAAACTGGTGCAGGGGGGCGTCATGGGAAACATGGCGACGCTCTATCCGGTGCTTTCGCCCATGCTCTGGACCTCGATTGCCACCGGCAAGCGGGCGCACAAGCATGGAATTCATGGTTTCTCCGAGCCCGATCCCCAGTCGGGCGGGGTTCGGCCGATTACCAACCTTTCGCGGAAAGCGAAGGCGGTGTGGAACATCCTCAACCAGAACGGCCTGAAGTCGAACGTGGTCGGGTGGTGGCCGTCGAACCCGGCCGAACCGATCGACGGCGTGATGATCTCCAACCTCTTCCAGTCCGCCACCATCCGCAAGGACGGCGCTTGGCCGATGCGGCCCGGCACGGTTCATCCGCCGCGCCTGGTCGAGCCCTTGATGGAATTTCGCATCCGCCCGAGCGAGATCGAGGGCGAGCAACTGCTGCCCTTCGTGCCCAGGGCGGCAGAGGTCGACCAGGAAAAAGACAAGCGCCTGCAATCCATTGCCAAGGTGCTGGCGGAAAACGCCTCGATCCACGCGGCGGCAACGGCGACGCTGCAGCTGGAGCCGTGGGACTTCATGGCCGTCTATTTCGACGGCATCGACCATTTCTGCCACGGTTTCATGCGCTATCACCCGCCCCGGCAGGACTGGATCGAAGAAAAGGATTTCGAGCTCTATTCCGGCGTGATCAAGGCTGCCTACCAATTCCACGACCTGATGCTGGGCGTCTATATGAGCCTGGTGGACGAGGAAACGGCGATCATGCTGGTCTCCGACCATGGCTTCCACCCGGACCATTTGCGCCCGAAGGAGATCTCGAACGAACCCGCAGGCCCGGCGGACGAGCACCGGCAGTTCGGCGTGTTCGTGCTGAACGGCCCCGGTATCAAACGGGATGAGATGGTGTTCGGCGCCAGCCTCGTCGATATCGCGCCGACCGTGCTGCAACTCTTTGGCCTGCCCGTCGGCCGCGACATGGATGGCCGCCCGTTGGTCGGCGCCTGGGAGGAGCCGCCGGAGGTGGCGTATGTCGACTCCTGGGAGGAGGTTCCCGGCGAAAGCGGTCAGCATCCGGTGGATGTCCAGGTCCAGGTCGACCCCGCCGACCAGCAGGAAGCCATCGCCCAACTGGTCGAGCTCGGCTATATCGACCGGCCGGACGCGGACCGCGGCAAGGCGGTCGCCAACACCGTGCGCGAGTTGCGCTACAATCTGGCCCGCGATTATATCGGCAGCCGCCTCTACCCCCAGGCCATCGCGATTTTGGAGGAACTCTGGGAGAAATTCCCGGACGAGAGCCGATTTGGCGTGAAGCTGGTGGAATGCCAGATCGCCATCGGCCAGCCGGCCAAGGCGCGGGAGGTGTTGCGACGCATCCACGCCGAAAAGCAGCGGTACGCTGCCGAAGCGCGCGAAAAGCTCCAGGCGCTGCGCAAGGAGGACGCGGAGCAGGAACGCACAGTGGCGGAGTTGAACGAGCAGCAGCGCCGCGAACGGCGGCAGTTGATGCTGCGCGCCGGCGTCAATCCGCATGCGTTTTCTTATCTGGAAGGCCGGGTGGCGGCGGCGGAGGGCGACCACGAGGCCGCGCTGAAGGCCTATAGCCACGCTGCCCAGGTGCAGGTGGCCAACCGCCCCAGCCTCTACCAAGCCCAGGGCGACACGCTGCTGCGCCTGCGCCGCTGGGCCCAGGCGGAGGAGCGCTTCCGCGCCATTCTGGAAATCGATCCGATCAACGCTGGCGCGCAAATGGGCCTGGCCCGCAGCTTTTTCGGGCGTGGGCGCTATGCGGAGGCCCGCGCGGCGGGGTTTGCCTGTGTCGGCCTGATTTTTCAGAACCCGCAGGCCCACTATCTGCTGGCCCGCACCGCCCAGCGGCTAGGCAACGTGGTAGAAGCGCATCAGGCGCTGGACCGGGCGATTGACCAGAACCCGGTGTTTCCCGACGCCCACCTGCTGCGCGCGCGCCTGCACCAGCAGGCCGGCGATACCGAAGGCGCGATGGAGGCGCGGCGCCTCGCCCGCGCCAGCCGCAAGCGCATCCGCGATGCTCGCGCCGGCCTGGAACGGCCGACCGACCGCGACGTCGGGTTGGACGTGCTGCTGAAACAGCCTGCCACCGTCGGCAAGGTCGGTAAGACGCTGGGCCTGCCGCCGCTCGGCAGGGACGAGGTGGTTATCGTCTCCGGCCTGCCGCGCTCTGGCACGTCGATGATGATGCAGTTGCTGGAGGCCGGCGGAATCACCCCGCTCACCGACGGCCAGCGCGAGGCCGACAGCGACAACCCCAGGGGCTATTACGAGTTCGAGCCGGCGAAGGGCCGCGGCGACCATGGCGGCTGGCTCGATCAGGCGGGCGGCAAGGTGGTGAAAATGGTGGCGCAACTGCTGCCGAATTTGCCCCCCGGCCGCCAATACCGCATGATTTTCATGGAACGCCCGTTGGAAGAGGTGATCGCCAGCCAGGACGCCATGCTGGAGCGGCTGGACCGGCCCCGCGCCGGCAAGCGCTCCAATCTGGCCCGCACCTACATGGCGCAGGTCGAGCAGGTGAAGCGCGTCCTTGCCCCGCACGCAGGCCGGCTTAGCGTGCTGCCCATCGACTACCGCCGCGCACTGGCGGAGCCGGAGAGTGTGGCGGCGGAGGTCAGCGCGTTTCTGGGCGGCGCGCTGGATGTGGAGGCGGCGGCGAAAGCCATCGATCCCGGTCTGCGCCGTCAGGGCGCGCGCGGTGCCAACCGGCCGGAGCGAAAACGCCCGGTGGCTTAGGACAAGAAAATGTCACAAACGGCGAGGACGCCCCGCGATCTCCTTTGACAGGTTCGCGCACCCCTCTTACAACTCAGCGACTTGAAGAGAAGACCCGGCGTCCGACGGGTCTTTTTTTGGGAGGAAGCCAGAATGTCAGAAGTCGCCCATCCCGCCATTGAGCATGCCGGAGAGCCCGATCGCGAACGCATCGTCGGGTGGATTCGTTGGTTAACGATCCTCATGGGGATTGTCGGCATATTTCTGTCGATGAACCAGGTTTTCAACTGGAATTTCTTTGGTGTAATGGAGATATTTGGTGTCGATCTGATTATCGACACGTCATTTTTTTATATTATGCTGGGAATTTTCCTGAGCATGGTTTTTTTATTCTATCCATTGCATGGCGGTGCCCGAAAGGGTGTTCCTTGGTATGACTGGCTGCTGTTCGCCATTACGATCTTCAGCGCCTTGTACATGGCCTATCACGGCCAGACCATTATCCAGGAAGGCTGGGATATTCTGGCCCCAACCGATGCGACCCTGATCGCGGCGGCCATTGCCTGGCTCTCCCTGGAGGGGGTTCGGCGCGCGGGCGGCTGGATTTTGTTCGGCGTCTGCTTGTTTTTCTTCGTTTACCCCTTGTTTGCCGAGTATATGCCGGGCTTTCTCTGGGGGCCGGAGAGTTTTTGGGAGCCTTTGGACTTCAATGAAATCGGTATAGACTATGTCATATCATTGCCGGTGGAGTTCGTTCGCCAGCACGCGCTAGGCACGGAATCGATCATCGGCCTGCCGATGCGAGTGGTGACCCGGTTGCTGATCGGCTTCCTGATCTTCGGCTCGGCGCTGGTGGTAACCGGAGGCGGCGAGTTCTTCATGGCCTTCGCGACGGCGCTGCTCGGCAAGACCCGGGGCGGTCCCGCCAAGGTGGCGATCGTCTCATCGGGCTTTTTCGGCTCGTTGTCGGGTTCTGTCATCTCCAACGTCGTGACCACCGGGCAGATCACCATCCCGACCATGAAGCGCACCGGCTACCCGGCCACTTATGCCGGCGCGATCGAAGCCTGCGCATCCACCGGCGGCGCGCTGATGCCGCCGGTCATGGGCGCGGTGGCTTTCATCATGGCGGAGTTCCTGAACGTTTCTTACGCCACCGTGGTGCTGGCGGCGTTGGTGCCGGCCTTCCTGTTTTATCTGGCGTTGCTGTTGCAGGCGGACAACTATGCCGCGCGCAACGGGCTGAAGGGACAGCCGGCCTCGGAGATCCCTAATCTCTGGGATGTGGTGAAGGGCGGTTGGTATTACCTGCTCAGCCTAGCCATGCTGATTTACATGCTGATCGGCATGCGGATCGAGGTGCACGCGCCCTATTATGCGACCGGTGTGCTGTTGCTGTCGTCGGCGATTTTCGGCGGAAGCAATCGGATCACGCTGAAAGGGCTGGTCGAACTGATCGTCGATGCCACGAAGAACATCGTCAACATCGTCGGTATTCTGGTGGGCATCGGCATGATTGTTGGCTCGCTGTCCTACACGGGCGTCGGCCCGGCGTTCTCCGGCGAGTTGTTACAGTTCGCGGGGGATGACGTCCTGCTGCTGCTGGTTTTGGGAGCCTTTACCAGCTTCATCCTGGGCATGGGGATGACGGTCAGCGCCTGCTATATCTTCCTGGCGCTGGTCATGGGCCAGGCGGTGGCGGATGCGGGGCTCAACCTGGTGGCCGGCCATCTGTTTATCCTCTACTGGGGTATGATGAGCTATATCACGCCTCCAGTCGCCGTGGCGGCCGTGGCCGCGGCGACGGTTGCCGGTTCGCACCCGATGAAGACCGGCATCATGGCCATGCGCCTGGGCACGATTCTGTTCATTCTGCCCTTCCTGTTCGTGCTGAACCCGACGCTGATTCTGCACGGCGAGACCTTCGCCATCATCCACGACGTGACCACCGCCATCATTGCGGTCTGGCTGATCGCATCGGCGTTGGAGGGCTGGCTTTATTGGGTCGGCCGGGTGGAGTGGAGCAACCTCCGCATTCCCATGTTGGGGGCGGGCGTGGTCCTTCTCTATCCAGGCACCTACAGTGACCTGATCGGCGCGGTTATCGTTGCGGCGATTTTTGCCTTCGGGATACTGGTGCTGAAACCGCGCGCGGCGTCGTGATCTTGCAGCCCTGGCAAAGGCTGGTAGGCTAGCGGCAAAGACGTCGGAGGATTTGCCCCATGCCCACCGGTACGCTTGCCGCGCTGCTCGCCAACGCCGCAGCCACTGTTCCCGACCGGCCCGCCCTGATCGAGGCGGGCCGGGTTACATCCTACGCCGATCTGGATGCGCTCAGCCGCCGCCTGGCAAGCGGCCTGGCGGCCATCGGTCTCGGCAAAGGCGACCGCATCGCGCTCTGGTTACCGAACACGCCGGCGCATTACGCGCTGACCTTTGCCATCTGGCGCCTGGGCGCGACCGTGGTCGGCGTTAACACCCGCTTCCGCGCCAAGGAGGTGGAGGACATTGTCGGCCGCACCGGCGCCAAGGCGCTGGTGTTCTGGCCGGGCTTCAAGGACATCGACTTCGAGGCCATCCTGGCATCCGTCGACCCGGCCATGCTCAGGGGCCTGGAGATGGTGATCGCCCACGACGTCGAGGGCGCGCCAAAGGTGCCGGAGACGGTGCTGGGCCGCCCGGCGCATCGGCTGTCGGCCCTGGCCGAAGCGCCGCCGATGGCGGACGACCACGGCGGCCCAAACGTGCCGGCGCAGATCTTCACCACCTCCGGCACGACGTCTGCGCCGAAATTCGTGCTGCACGCCCATGCCTCGCTAGAGGAGCATGCGCGCCGCGTCTCCGCCTACTGGCGGATGGCGGAGGCCGATACGGTGTTTTTCCAGACGGCACCGCTTTGCGGCACGGTCGGCCTCCTCAATCTGATCCTGTCGGCGGCAGCGCAGACGCCCCAGGTGATCCAGGCCTTGTTCGACCCGGCGGAAGCCGGCGAACTGATCAAGCGCCACCGGGTCACCCACTTGACCATCACCGACGAGGTGCTGGTGCGCATGTTGGAGGGCGAGGCGGACGAAAAGCCCTATCCGACGCTGCGCCTGGTCATTGCCTTCGGCATCAACCCGCCGCTGCAATCGCATCTGGCAGCGTTCGACGCCGCCGGCATCTATGCCAGCAACGCGTTCGGCATGAGCGAGTGCCTGGCCTATATGGCGCTGCGCCCGCGCGACGTGCCGATGGCGGAGGCAATGTTCGGCGGCGGTTTCCCGGTCAACCCGGCCAGCGGCATCCGCGTGCGCGACCCGGAGACGGGCGAACTCTGCCCGCCCGGCGTTCCGGGCGAGATCGAGGTCTCGGGCCCGACCCTGATGGTGGAATACGCCGACAATCCGAAGGCAAACGCCAAGGCCTGGACCGGGGACGGCTGGCTGCGCACCGGCGATCTCGGCCAGATGCGCGAGGACGGTTGCCTGGTTTATCTGAGCCGCATCAACGACATGCTGCGCCTTTCCGGCTTTCTGGTCAGCCCGGCGGAGATCGAGGCGGAGTTGGAGAAAGAGCCGGGCGTGGAGAAAGCGCAGGTCATCTCCATCAACACCGAACGCGGCGTCCGCGCCTTTGGCTTTGTCGAGATGAAGCCGGGCGCGGCTTTCGACGAGCCGGCCCTGATCGCGCGCTGCCGGGCCAGCCTCGCCAACTACAAATGCCCGGTCCGCGTCGTTGCCATTGCCGATTGGCCGCTGGCGGTCAGTCCGAACACGATCAAGATCCAGCGCGTCAAGCTGCGCGATCAGGCGCAAGCCCTTTACGACGCGGCGCAGCAGAGCGCCGCGGAATGACAGACTCCGCAAGGGCTCAGGCCATGATCCAAGGCCAGCACCGCTTCACCCGCATGGACAATGTCTGGTTCGGCACCCCCGCTGCCGAGGCCATCGCCCAGCAATCGGCGCAGATCGGGGCGGAGCGGGTGTTTATCGTCGCCTCCAGGTCGCTCGCCGAGAACACCGACGAGATCGCCAAGGCGGAAAAGGCCCTTGGCAACCGGCATGCCGGCACCTTCACCGGCATGCCGGCCCACAGCCCGCGCGATGCGGTGATCGAATGCGCCAAACAGGCGGCCGCTGTGGGCGCGGACCTGCTGGTCACGTTTGGCGGCGGCAGCGTCACCGACGCCACCAAGGTCGTGCAAATCTGCCTGAAGCACAAAGTCTTTACGGTGGATGGGCTGGATGCCTACCGCATCCGCACCTCCACCGACGGCAAGAACGACGCGCCGGTGTTCGACGGCCCGGACGTGCGCCAGATCAGCGTGCCGACCACGCTTTCCGGTGGCGAGTTCAATCCGCTGGGTGGCTGCACCGACCATCGCACCAAGGTGAAGCAGGCCTATACCCATCCGGACCTGGTGCCGTTCGCCGTGATCCTCGACCCGGCACCGACCGTGCACACGCCGGAATGGCTCTGGCTCTCGACCGGCGTCCGCGCGGTGGACCATTGCGTCGAGGGCCTGTGCTCCCAATACCTGAACCCCTATGCGGAGGGCGCGCTGCTGCACGGGCTGCGCCAGTTGGCGCAGGGCCTGCCGGCGGTGAAGGCCGATCCCGGCAATATGGAGGCGCGGTTGCAGTGCCAAATGGGCGCCTGGATGTCGATGACCGGCAACATCCCGAAGGGCATCAGCCATGCCATCGGCCACATTCTGGGCGGCACCTGCGACGTGCCGCACGGCTATACCTCTTGCGTGATGTTGCCGGCGGCGCTGGAGTGGAATGTCAGCGTCAACGCCGACCGCCAGGCCCTGGTCGCCGAGGCCATGGGCCGCCCGGGCGAGCCTGCCTCCCGCGTGGTGGCGGACTTCATCGCCGGCCTCGGCCTGCCGCGGTCTTTGGCAACGGTGGAGGTGACGCCGGAGCAATACCCGCTGATCGCCAAGAACACCATGCACGACCGCTGGACCCACATGAACCCCCGCAAGGTCCACGGCGAGGCCGACGTGATCGAGGTGCTGAAACTGGCGGAGTAAGCAGGGAAGGGGGGTTAGACCAGCTTCAGCCGCATGCCGCAGAGCATCACGGTGTCGTCCTCCACCGCAAAGCCGCCCGCCTGGGCCCGGCGTTTGACCTCGTCCGGGTCGGTGCAGGCGAGATCCAGGCCGCCCAAACCCTCGCCGCGGCCGTCGCGGGCTTCGACGAAGCGCAGGACAGCGTCGTGGAGTTGGAGGGTGGGGTTGGCCTGCGCATCGACGCCAAGGGTCCGGTCCAGCACCTCTGCCCAACGGCGGGCGAGGCCCTCCGGGTCGGCGCTTTGCAGTTCGGCGGCGCGCATGGCGGTGATGAGATTCGAGGGCTCCATGTTCGGCCATTCGGTGCCGGCCGGGTGCCAGGGCTGGTCCGGGCGGTCTGGCTCCCCTTCATGCAGGTCGTTGCGGTCGATCGATAGAATCGCACCGCCCACGTCGCGCGGGTGCAACTGCACGCCACGGAAGTCGCCATAGTCCATCTCGGCCGCGATGCGCACACCCAGCTCTGGCAGGCGCTCGTAGAGGCGTGGGTGCAGGTCGTCGCTGGCCTGGAGGATGACCATATAGCCGCCATCGCCCTTGCGCCGCTCCAGATAGCGGCCGGCGGCGGTTTCTTCCGGCTGCCGGTCGGCCATGGGCGCCACCACCTCCAGGAAGGAAAAGCCGACGGGGGAAAGGAAATTCTCCAGCCCCCAGCGGCCGACGGCGGGGTCGCGGAAGCAGACCGCGAGGTCCAGCACGTCGGCGAGGGCTTTCTCGGTCGCAGCCAGGTCATGGGCGACCAAGCAGATCTGGCGCATGCGCAGCGGCATCTCGGGCAACTCCCTTGTTGAACAGTTCGATGATCGAGGAGAAATCGCGCTCCCCGAGCCCTTCCCGCTCCGCCTCCGAAAACAAGGCAATTGCGGTTGGAATTCCAGTGGTTCGATGCCGGCAAATGGTACGCATCCGTTGGCTGCATCGAACCACTGGATTATTGAAATAGGGGGCCGATTCACGAAACACTTGCCGTAGCAAGCGTTTCGATCAGACCATTAGCCGCCGAGGGCCGTCGGCGTATAGACTTCGAACTCGACCCGCCGGTTGATGCTGTCGTCGCCCTGGATGAAAGAGAGCGGCTTGGCGGCGCCACGGCCAACGGCGGAAAGGCGGGTGGCCGGCACGCCGGCTCCGATCAGGTCCTGCATCACGGCCAGCGCCCGGTCGAGCGCGACCTGTTCCTGGATGCGGTCGCCGCCGGTGGCGTCGGAATAGCCGACAATGCGCAGGTTGAATTCCGGCGGCCATTCCTGGAACAGGCGCAAAATGGCCTGCACCTGTTGTTCCACCAGCGGCGGGTCGAAATATTGGGTGTTGGTGTCGAAGCGGATGATCTGCTTCGCAAACCAGGCCTGCATGTTGAGCTGGGCGATGCGGGTTTCGGCGGCGTTGATACGGGCGATCAGGGCGGCGGTTTGCTCTTGCAGGTCTGCGGACGGCTTGACCTCCTGCACGATGGGCTTGGGCGGCGGTGGCGGCGCGATCAGCAGGACGTCGACGGTCCGGCCGGGCATGGCTTCGGTGAGGGTTTGCTGCACCGCCTCCGGCAGGGCGCGGTCGGCAACGATGCCGCGCACGACCAGACGGTCGGCGTTCCGGTCGTAGTACATGGTCAATGGCAGGTCGGCCAGGGCCGTGCTGCCGTCGAGGGCGGTTTCGGCTTCGGCCAGAATGCGGCGGTCCTGCCGTTCCTGCCAAAGCGTCCAGCCGCCCCAGGCGATCAGCGCGGCGAGGCCCGCCGCCAGTGCGGCATAGCCGAACCAGGGACGGGGGCGGGGCAGGGGATCGCCGGGGGTGGTGCCGAACGCCTCGCGGCAGCGGTTTTCGAGATCGCGGGCCAGGTTGGCGGCCAGGGTCGGGCCGGGCCGCTCCGGGCCGAGCGCGTCCAGGGTCGCCCGCCAATGGGCATCGAACTCGTCGAAAATCTTGGCGAGCCGATCGCCGAGCATGTGCGCTTGCCCGCCATGGGCGACAGCGACCCAGACCAGCCCATTGCGGCGCACCATCCAGTGATACTCGCCGAGGGCCGGCAGCAGCAGGCCATCGCCTTCGGAGCCGGGATGGGCATCCGTTGCCGCCTTGATTTGCAGCGTGCGCGGTGCGTCATAGTCGCTGAAGACATCGGTGCCAGAGGGCTCATGCAGCAGCACCATACCCTCGAACCACAAGCGGCGGCCAAGCTGCACAACCGGCAGCGGCTGACCGCGCATGAGCCCCTGGACCCGCTGCACCCAAACCAGGGGAGAGGCGATGGCTTCGATGCCGCGGGCGATGCCGGAAACGGCGCCGCGGCTACCCATGGTGAACAGGCGGTTGGCGTAGGGCAGCAGGGCGTTGGCGATGGGGCCGTGCTGACGCGGGATTTCTTGCGCGACGGTCTCCACAACCAGCGGCGCCAGTGCTTCGGCCACGCGGTCGTGGTCATGCACGCCGGCCTGGCGCAGCACATCGACGATGACGCGGCGCACACTCTCCGCCAGCGCGTGGTCGTCGCCATAGCGCTCCACCAGATTGCGCAGGTCGGACAACTCTTGCCCCAGCAGCAGTTCTTTGACGCGCTCGGCCTCGCCTGGGTCGTTGCGGCGGGTTGGTTCAATCATTGCCAGCCTCGTCCCGGTCTTCGCCGTCCAGCATCCGCAGGCGCTCTTCGCAACTGCGCAGTTGCGCTTCCAGCGCCGCGATGCGGCCGGAGAGCTGCTCGACCGCCTGGTCGACCCGCAGGGCCAAGCGCTGCTCCACAGCATCGGCGCGGGCATCGCTCTCGCCAAACCGGGAGGCGAGGGCGGCTTCGACCTGGGCCAGACGGGTTTCGTGCGCGCGCTGATGCGGCCCGAACAGAATTTCGCGTGCTTCGTCGAGACTGCGGTCGGGATCGTCGGACGGCATGACAGCCTCCTGTTGCCGGTCGGGTGTCAAAGCGGAAGGAACGTCGTTCATAGACCATCCAAACGGCGGCGGCGAGATGGGTTTAGGGTGACGATGGCAGATAGAACGGCTCGAACGCGACCCGGCGGTTGGCGTTTCCGGCGGAATCGTCATCGACCAGCCGGTTTTCGGTCGAGCGTCCGACGGCCACCAGACGGTCTGCCGGCAGGCCCAGCCGGATCATGGCATCGCGAACCGCTTCCGCCCGCTTTTGCGAAGCGATTCGGTTGGAGGGCTCGCCGGAGCCGTCGATATCCGCATAGCCGGTGACCCGAATGCCGATTTCCGGCCCGGCTTCCAGCAGCCACGCCCCGACCTGGCCGATCAGCCGCTCGGCTGCGGTTGGATCTGCGAGCCGGTTGCCTTCGGAGAATTGCACGGTCTTGCCGGCCAGGCGGTTGGCGAGGGCGACCAGGGGCGGCGTCTGCCGGTCGCGCCACTGCGCCAGTTCCGCATCGAGCGCGATGCGGGTGTCTTCCAGCGCCTGGGCGAGAGCGGCATCGCGGGATTGCAGGGCCTCGATGTGCCCCCCGATGCTCTGAACCTGCTGGTCGAGCGTGGCGAGCGCCTCGAAGCTGGCGTGCTCCAGGCCAGCGAGCCGCGGGTTGTTGCCGGGCGGCTGGCCGGGCGGCTGTGCGGTGGGTTGTGCGGTGGTTTGAGGGGCTGCCTCGTCCTGCAACGCCTGCAGGCGGTTAGCGAGGGTTTCCACCTGCAGGCGTTGCAGGA
>Ga0206129_10001358_pt1 | contig 33392 bp, 37 predicted proteins | sample Helgoland_Spring_8_FD_148616 | JGI IMG/M metagenome (GOLD analysis project Ga0206129, IMG submission 148616) | Pelagic subsurface seawater microbial communities from Kabeltonne, Helgoland, North Sea - Helgoland_Spring_Bloom_20160502_2 | ecosystem: Environmental > Aquatic > Marine > Epipelagic ...
GCATTAAATAATTTGGAAAAATCAATAGGTCTCCTAATTTAGGGTTTAAATTATAGATACTTTTACTTAAAAAGTTTTTTTGACCATTAATAAAATCAATAGTTCCATTAGTTTTAATCTTTTTATTTTTCACCAATTTATTTTTAGTCATATCTTTTGGTAATTTAATGTAGCCAACACCTGACAAATCCCCTTCATGATAATGAATTGGATTATATTCGCCTTTAAATTGTCTAACGACCCAAAGATTTAAAATATCAATTCTTTTAATATTTTTTATACCTTCATTATCTAAAAATTTTTTAATTATTTTTTTTAAATAAGATGAGTAATTTTTTTCTATATATTTATTTGAAAAATTAACTTCATTCTGTATTTGGCTGGCTAATTTTGAGCTATAATCGTTCTTCTTTGATTTTGAAATTCCATCAAATTCTTTATTTAATTTATCAATAAACTTTTTGGAAATTTTAGTTTTTCCAATTGATGGACCAAAAGGTTTTAAATTTTGCATTACGTTGTTTTAATACCTTATAATTTTATTAAATCAACTTTATCATATTAATTTAAAGCCCATTCTTATTGCTACAAAAATAACTAAACAGGCTGTAACTAAAGCTAGAGATCTATTTGAAAAAATTTTTAAATTTATGAAGTTTCCAATTTGACCCCCTAAGAAAACAACCAAAAATAGTAGCCAATAATTTAAAATTTGATCATGAACACTGTCTTTTGTAAGTTGACCAAGCACACCAGATATAGAGTTGATTAATATAAAAAAAGAAGCAGTTGTCACAATTTGCTTTGGAGGTGCTGCTTTTAGTAAAAATAAAATTGGACTCAAGAAGATACCCCCACCAATTCCAACAATTCCAGAGATTAATCCAAGTAAAGAACCAATAAAGAAAGATAAGTATATAGAAGGTTGATTATATTTTATCTTTCTGTCTTCAAATGACTTATTTTGAATAAGCAAAGATACGCCAGCAATACTAAGAACTAAAAACAATAAAACTTCAAATAATTCTTTTTCAATAATTATGGATCCCCCAATAAAAGCAAATGGAACAGATCCCACCAAATAAGGAGCTAACAATTTTAAATTAAAGTTTCCAGCTCGTGAATAATTAATTGAGTTTCCAGAAACGACAATGATATTGCAAATTAATGCTATTACAGGAAAAATATAATAAGGAATGCCCCAAATTAAAAGTAAAGCTAGATATGTAGATCCTCCACCAAATCCAACACTAGAATATAAAATTGCTGTTATAAAAAATAAAATTGGTAGTATGATCATTAAAATTTATGAAAGTAAATATAGCACTCCTAACTGTAACAGATACTAGAACTTTTGATAATGATAAATCTGGAGCAATTTTAGTCGATAAAATAAAAGAAGCTAATCATAACTTGGCTGATCGTAAAATTTGTAAAGATAATAAAGATGATATTGTAGTCATATTAAAAGAATGGATTAAGCAATCAGATATTGATGTTATAATCACTACAGGTGGAACAGGCCTAACCGGAAGGGATATAACACCAGAAGCATTAGATGAAATTGCAGAAAAACACATAACTGGATTTGGAGAAATTTTTAGATATTTGAGTTTAAAAACTGTTGGCACTTCAGCAATTCAATCAAGGGCTTGTGCAGTATTAGCTAATGGTAAATATATTTTTGCACTACCTGGTTCTTCTGGGGGAGTTACAGATGCTTGGGAGGGAATTCTTAAACACCAATTAGATATTAATCACAAACCTTGTAATTTTGTGGAGTTATTCCCAAGACTTAAAGAAAAATAATTACTTTTGATATTTTTCTTTCCATTCAGAATAAGGCATTCCGTAGACATGCTCTCTTGCATCTGGATCTGAAATTGATATTCCTTTTTTTTCAGCTTCTTCACGATACCATTTAGATAAACAGTTTCTGCAAAAACCAGCTAAATTCATTAAATCAATATTCTGAACATCTTTTCTATTTCTTAGATGTTCAGTTAATCTCTCAAAAGCTGCCGACTGTAATTCTTTTTTTGTATTATCATCCATATTTTTTTATTATAACTTAAAGTTATGAAACTTTTAGGATCCTATCAAATAAATTTAGAAAAACAAAAAGTTTGGGAGGCTCTTAATGATCCAAATATTCTTAAACAAGCAATACCTGGGTGTGAAGAATTTAAAAAAGATTCAGAAACTAAATTTATTGCAAAAGCCACTAATAAAATTGGTCCATTTAATGCGAGTTTTACTGGAGAGATAGAATTAAAAGATTTAGATCCACCTAATAGTTATAAAATTGCTGGTTCAGGTAATTCACCCGTTGGTTTTGCCTCTGGTGAAGCAAAGGTAAGATTAGAGGATAGTGAAAATGGCACAAAACTTATTTATGAAGTTGATGCAAATGTTGGTGGTAAAATTGCACAAGTTGGATCAAGATTAATTGATATGACAGCAAAAAAAATGGCAGATATTTTTTTCGGTAAATTTTCTGAGCTTATTTCACCAAAAGAGAATTTAGAATCTGAAAGCATACCAACCAATATTAATTCAGATAGCATCAATAATAAGATAAATAAAAAATTAATTTATATTGTTGGTGGAGTTATGGTTTTAGCCATCTTATATTTTGTGATTTAATATTAATTCTACTGAGAGTAGAATTTATTATTGCTTTTTTGTTGATCTTGTAACTCTCGTATGATGTACTTCATCTTACCGTAATCAAAAGGAGTTTGAATGAAAAAAGTTACTCTAGAGGTAAATGGTAAATCCGTAAGTAAAGAGATACCAGATCATACTTTATTATCAGTTTTTTTAAGAGAAAATTTAAATTTAACAGGAACCCATGTTGGATGTGATACCAGTCAGTGTGGCGCGTGTGTAGTCCATGTAGATGGTAAATCTATAAAAAGTTGCACAACATTAGCTGCAGATATTGATGGCTCTAAAGTTACAACAATAGAAGGTTTATCTAAAGATGGAAAACTTCATCCTATGCAAGAAGCATTTAAAAAAATGCATGGATTACAATGTGGTTTTTGTACACCAGGAATGGTGATGAGTGCAATTGATTTATTACAAACTAAAAAAAATCCTTCAGACTCAGAAATACGAGAATGGTTAGAAGGAAATATTTGCAGATGTACAGGTTACCAAAATATTGTTGCAGCAGTTAAAGAGGCTGCTGGTAAAATATAATTTATAGGAGGAAAAAAATGGCAAGTCTAGTTGGATCAAGAGTAGAAAGAAAAGAAGATAAAAGATTTTTAACTGGTAAAGGAAGATATACAGCAGATATTAATATCGCTAATCAAACTTATGCAGTATTTGTTAGATCTCCTCACGCAAGAGCAAAAATTAAAAAAGTAGATATATCAAAAGCTTTAAAAGCTTCTGGTGTAGCAGGTATTTTAACGGGTGAAGAAATTGCCAATGATAAAATTGGAGGATTAATCGCCGGTTGGGCTATTAGAAGTGAAGATGGAACTGAAATGAAAGTACCAGCCAACCCACCTTTAGCAAAAGATAGTGTAAATTTTGTAGGAGACCCGGTAGCTGTAGTGATTGCCGATACTTTAGATGAAGCAAAAGCTGCTGCTGATTTAGTTGATGTTGATTATAAAGTACTAAAAGCTGTAACAAGTACTGCTGATGCTATGAAAGGTGAAGCCATCCATGATGGTATTGATAAAAATCTTTGTTATGACTGGTTATTAGGAGACAGAAAAGCAGTAGATGAAGCTTTTGCTAAAGCTGATAAAATTATTAAAGTAGATTTAATCAATAACCGATTAGTTCCAAATGCAATGGAACCTAGAGCTTGTGTTGTAGATTACAATACAGCTTCAGAAGAAATAACTTTATATACAACTAGTCAAAATCCTCACTTATCGAGATTAATAATGTCAGCTTTTGGTGGTGTTGCTCCGGAGAACAAATTAAGAGTGGTTGCTCCAGATGTTGGTGGTGGATTTGGATCTAAAATAAATGTTTATAATGAAGAAATAGTTTGTAGTTGGGCTTCAAAAAAAATTGAAAGACCGATTAAATGGGTAGCAGAAAGAACCGAGTCATTTTTAACTGACACACATGGAAGAGACCATGTTACTCATGCAGAGCTAGCGGTTACAAAAGACGGCAAATTTTTAGGTTTTAAAAATGAAACAATTGCAAACCTTGGGGCTTACGCAAGAGTATTTGGAACAGTTACTCCAACATATTTATTTGGTCCTTGTGCAACTGGTGTATATGTAATTCCAGCTGCATACTCTAACGTCAAAGCAGTTTTTACAAACACTGCTCCAGTTGATGCCTACCGAGGCGCTGGAAGACCTGAGGCCACTTATACTATTGAGAGATTAGTTGAAAAAGCTGCAATGGAATTAGGTATGGATAAAACTGAAATAAGAATGAAAAATTTCCCATCAGAATTTCCATTTAAACAAACATTAGTCCACACTGTTGATTCTGGAGATTATGTTGCTGGATTAGAAAAAGCAAAACAGATGGCAGATTATGCTGGATTTGCTGCAAGAAAAAAACAATCAGAAGCTAATGGAAAATTAAGAGGATTAGGTGTTTCTTCTTACTTTGAAGCTTGTGGTATTGCGCCATCAGCAGCAGTAATGTCTTTAGGAGCTGGAGTAGGTCTTTGGGAGTCAGCTGAAGTAAGATTTAATCCTACAGGACAAATATCAGTATTTACGGGTTCACATAGTCATGGCCAAAGTCATGATACTACATTTGCTCAAATAGCAGCAGATGAATTGGGTGTACCAATGGAAAATATAGATGTCGTCCATGGGGATACAGATAAAGGAACATTTGGAATGGGAACTTATGGCTCAAGATCTTTAACTGTTGGAGGTATTGCAATTGTTAATGCTTGTAAAAAAATTATAGCAAAAGGTAAGAGGGTTGCTGCTAAAATGCTTGAAGTCAATGAAGATGAAATCGAGTTTAAAGATGGTGAGTTTGTTGCTCTTAAATCTAATAAGAAAAAAACGATAGGTGAAATTGCTTTTGCTTGTTATTTACCTGGACAAAGAGATGAGATGAAATCACCAATACCAGAAGGTGATGAGCCAGGATTAATCGAGTCTGCTTTTTTTGATCCATCAAACTTTTCTTTTCCAGCAGGTTCACATATTTGTGAAGTAGAAATTGATCCTGAAACAGGTAATGTTAAAGTTGAAAAATACACAGCAGTTGATGATTTTGGAAGAATAGTAAATCCAATGATTGTTGAAGGACAAGTTCATGGAGGAATCGCTCAAGGAATTGGCCAAGCTTTGCATGAAAATACTCAGTATGATGAAACAGGACAATTGATGACTGCTTCTTATATGGATTATACCATGCCTAGAGCAGATAATTTTCCAGAGTTTAATTTAGGCTTTACTTGTACTCACGCAACTTCTAATCCGTTAGGAGTGAAAGGATGTGGAGAAGCTGGAGCAATTGCTTCACCGCCAACAGTAATGAATGCAGTTATTGATGCCTTAGGTGGTCAAGAAATTTCAATGCCGGCTACAGCTGAAAAAGTTTGGAAGGCTTGCAAAGCTATGAAAAAATCTAACGCTAAAGCAGCATAAGGAGAAAAATATGAAATCATTTAATTATCACGCACCAAAAGATGTTAAAGAAGCATCTAAGTTAGCCTCTTCTGGTTCTGCTTTTTTAGCTGGAGGTATGACTACAATTCCATCAATTAAATTAGGTTTAGCTAGCTATAAGGATGTAATTGATATTAAAAAAATAAAAAATCTCTCAGGCATTAAAGTTACCTCTAAGACGGTCACTATTGGTGCAACAACTAAACATGGTGAGGTTGCTTCCTCAAAGGATGTTCAAAAAGCTATTCCATCTCTTGCAAAATTAGCTGGAAGAATTGGTGACGCTCAAGTTAGAAATAGAGGGACCATCGGAGGATCAATCTCTAACAATGATCCATCTGCTTGTTATCCCTCAGCATGTATGGCACTTAACGCAGTTATCCATACCAATGAGAGAAAAATTGAAGCTGCAAAATTTTTCAAAGGGATGTTTGAAACAGCACTAAAAAAAGGTGAGTTAGTAGAGGCTGTAGAATTTCAAATTCCTGAAAAATCAGATTATCAAAAACATCCAAATCCAGCTTCGAGATATGCAATAGTTGGAGTTTATTTAGCAAAACATAAAGAAGGTGTTAATGTAGCAATTACAGGAGCAAAATCTTGTGTTTATATTGATAAAGATTTATCAAAAAAACTATCTTCTGATTTTTCATCTTCTGCTATTGACGGCATTGAGCTAGATAGTTCTGAAATGAACTCTGATATACATGCATCTGCTGAGTATAGAGCTAGTCTAATTCATACTTATACTAAAAAAGCTGTTGAAGCTTGTTAGTTAAGATTTATATTTTATCAAATGAAAAACTCATTTGATGAAAAAATTCTAGAAGAGGCCAACGATTGGGTAAATGCTAATCAAAAAGTAGTTTTAGCAACTGTAATTCAAACTTGGGGTTCATCACCAAGACCCACAGGCAGTAGAATGATCATAAATGAAAAAGGAGATTTTTCAGGTTCCGTTTCAGGGGGCTGCGTAGAGTCTGCGGTTGTAAGAGAGTCAATGGATCTCATTCAAAATAATAAAGAGTTTAAAAAGATAGAATTCAAGGTTTCAGATGAGAGTGCTTGGGAAATCGGATTAGCTTGTGGCGGTGAAATTGCAGTTTATTTAGAAAAAATAAATTAATGCAAATTAATCTTCAAAAATATTATAAAACAGAGTTATAGAATTGAAATTAAATTAAATTCAAATGAAACAATCTCTGCTTAAAGAAATTATAGAATTAAAAAAACAAAAAAAAGAATTTGCTATTTTAACAGATATTTCTAATGCAACTTCTGAAATTTACTCAAAAGATAAATTACTATCTTCAAATTTTAACAAAAATTTATTAGAAATTAAAAAATATTATGATGAAAAAAAAAATGGAGTTATAGAAAATACAAATATTTTTATAGAAACATATGTATTACCTATTAAGGTAATTATTATTGGAGCAGTTCATATAGCTCAATACTTAGTAGATTTTGCTAAAAGTTTAAATTTTGAAATTTCAATAATTGATCCAAGGGGCTATTTTGCTTCAGAACAAAGATTTCCTAATATTAAAGTTATAAACAAATGGCCTAATGAAGCATTTCAAGAAATAAAAACAAACACAAATACAGCTTTAATTGCACTAACTCATGATCCTAAAATAGATGATCCGGCCATACAATATGCTTTAAAAAATAAATTTTATTACATTGGAGCATTAGGAAGTAAAAAAACTCACGCAAACAGATGTGAAAGACTTAAAGTAGCAGGTTTTACTGATGGTGAAATTAGTTCTATTCATGGACCAATAGGTATTAAATTGGGTGGTAAATCTGCTCCTGAAATAGCTCTTTCTATAATAGCTCAATTAGTTTCTGAGACTTATAAAAAATGATTTCAGCAATTTTACTTGCAGCAGGACAATCTACAAGAGTTCCTGAAACAAATAAATTATTAATTAAATATAAAAAAAAATTATTGATTAATCATATCTTAGGAGAGCTAATTAAAAGTAAAATTAATAAAATATTTATAGTTTTGGGTCATGAATATTTTAAAGTAAAAAAATTTTGTTTAAAAAATAAAAAAATTAATTTTGTAGTAAATAAGAATTTTAAGAGAGGTATTTCTAGCTCTATAAAATCAGGTCTAAAAAAAATAAAAGAAAGTGACGAAGGTTTTTTGATAGTTCAATCAGATATGCCTTTTATTAAATCTTCACATATTAATAAAATTTTTAATTCAATTAAAAAAAATAAAAAATTAGTTCATGTTTTAAAATATAAAAAACAAATAGGTAATCCAATTGGTTTTAATATTTCTGTTGTGAAAAAATTTACTAAAATTAAAGGTGACGTAGGTGCAAAGTATATGGTTAAACGATTAAAAAAAGAGACTAACTGTATACCTGTTAATAGTGATAAACTTTTTAAAGACTTTGATAGACTAACTGATTTTAGACTCTGATCGGTTAAAATTAACTCTTAAAATCAAAAGAATTACAATAATTAAAAGATAAATTAAAGGTTCTGTTAAATCTTTTTTAACTAACCATAAAAAATGTATTACGCCTAAAATTGAGATTAAATAAATAAGTCTGTGTAATTTTTTCCAATTTTTTTTTAAAATACCCATCATCTTTTTCGATGACGTTATTGCCAGTGGAACCATTAAAAGCCATGCTGTAAATCCCACAAAAATAAATTTTTTAGTAAATATATCTTTAGAAATAGCAGATAAATCAAATTGATAATCTAAACCAATGTAAGTGAGCATATGTAATGATGCATAAAAAAATGCAAATAAACCCAACATTCTTCTAGCCGATATCCAAATATTTAAATTAGTTAATCTTTTTAGTGGTGTCATAGATAACGTAAAAACTAGAAATAGTAATGTCCACTCACCTGTATGAAGAGTTATTTCTTTTATAGGCTCTGGTCCTAGCTGATTTAAAAAAATTTTTGAAATAATAATTATGAATGGAATAGAACTAAGTAAAAAAATTATTGGTTTAAAATATTTTTTCATCAAAAATATTTTTTTAAATCCATCCCCGAGTATAATTGTGCAACTTCATCGCCATAACCATTAAACATTAGTGTTTCAATTCTTGGTGTAAAAATATCTCCATTAATAGGTCTTTCTGTTGCTTGAGACCATCTAGGATGATTAACTTTTGGATTTACATTTGAATAAAATCCATATTCACGTGGTGAAGCATCCATCCAAGAGGAAACGGGCATATTTTTTGTCAGTTTTATTTTCACGATTGCTTTAGCACTCTTAAAACCGTATTTCCAAGGAACAAAAATTCTAAGTGGAGCTCCATTTTGGTTAGGTAAAGTTTTGCCATATAGACCTGTCACTACCGTGGTTAGAGGATGCATAGCTTCATCTAATCTTAAACCTTCGGTATAGGGCCAGTTTAAAACTGGTCTACGTTGTCCTATCATTTGTTCAGGATCATAGACAGTTTCAAATTCTACAAACTTTGCTGCTGATTTAATTTTGACTTTATTTAATAATTCACTTAAGGAAAAACCCATCCAAGGAATAATCATCGACCATCCTTCAACACATCTTAATCTTTGAATTCTTTCTTCAGAGTTAAATGTTGATAAAATCTCCTCCATAGATAAATCAATAGGAGTTTCAACTTCACCCTCAATTCTAACTGTCCATGGCTTGGTTTTAAATTCTTGAGATTTTCTATAAGGATCACTTTTGCCAGTGCCAAACTCATAATAATTATTATAAGTGGTAATATCCTCGTAACTAGTTGGTTCATTTAAATTAGTATTGGCAAATGAATTATTTATCATTGAGAAAGAGCCTAGTGATATTGAGCCTAAACCGTAACCCAGTGATTTAAGAAATGATCTTCTTTTTTTATAAACAACTTCGGGGGTAATTTCAGAGTATTTAATTTTTTTCATTTACTAGAGATTTTCCTTTCAACCATTCAGTTGTTTCATTTTCGTAATGCTCTTTTTTCCAAATTGGAGTACGTTTTTTTATTTCTTCAATTATATATCTAGATAAAACATAAGCTTGATCTCGATGTTTGCAACCAACTGCAATAATTATACTGATTTCACCAAGTTTTACATAACCTTTGATGTGTTCGATGTATACGGCTTTTTCTTTAATATTTAATTTCTTATCTGCTTCATTATAAATTTCTTCAAAACTTTTAATTACTAAAGCATCATGGCTATCATAGGTTATCCCTGTTACTTTTTTATTTTCATTAAAATCTCTTACTGTGCCAATAAAAAAAATAGAAGCTCCAAATTTTGATGAACTAATAAATTTTTCAGCTTTTGCTATTTCAATTTTTTCAATAGCACTATCTAATATTTTTGTATGAAGCATTAACCTCCTCCAATTGGAGGGATAATACCAATTCTTTGATCTTTTGTAATTTTATAATTGTCGCTAATTATCCTATCATCTTCTGAGCAAAACGCTGAACCTTTGACAATTTTTTTATAATTTTCATTCCCTTTAAAATTTTTTTCAATAAACTCTAAAATGAGATTTTTAAATTCTTTGATGGATATTGGTTTTTTAATATTAAATTCTATAAAATCTTGATTACTAAAATCTCTACTAGCGCCAAATAACTTTAATTTGATTTTCATAGCTTGATGCAAATATTAAAAAATATCTTTTAAAAAATTTGGTAAACCATCTGGATTAGTCCACAAACCACTTTTACCACCTTCTTTAATTAATAATTTTACATTATCAATTTTAAGATGCGGATTTACAATTTTACTAAGATCATAAATAGTGATTAGAGCTGCATTAACACCCATAATTGCCTCCATTTCAACTCCAGTTTTTGCAACAGCTGACACTACGCAAAAAACCTCTAAAGAGAAGTCCTCTGAATTTGATATAATTTTTGTTGCAGTATGATCAATAGGTAATGGATGACATAAAGGTATAAGTTCACTTGTTTTTTTTACTCCAAGAACTGCTGCAACTTCTGCTAAAGCAATAGGATCACCTTTTGGCATTTGTTTATTTTGAATTAAAGCAAACACTTCTTTTCCAACATAAATTTTACCTGAGGCTAATGCTCTTCGAAATGTTTCTTTTTTTGATGAAACATCCACCATATTAAAAGAATTTTTTTGAAAAATTTCTTTTGCCCAATCACGAAGATTTTCTTGCTCAACCACTTTTGGTTTAGTCATTATCCTCCAGTAGTAGATAAATTTTTAGTTAGACCTGTTTCTCCAAGTTCTAAATAATGAGACTCTTTTTTAAAGTTAAGTTGTTTTAAAATTAAATCTTTAAGTTCTTCAATTTGATCATCTTTTTGCATTAAATGTCTAATATTAATTCCAGTATTACCAAACAAACATAGTCTTAAATCACCTTTAGCCGTTATTCTTAAACGATTACAATTTTTACAGAAATCTTTTGAATAAGGAGCTATCACACCAAATTTACCTTTGTAATTTGTGTTAATGTAATTTTTAGATGGTCCAGCATCTTTTCCAAATGTTTGAAAAATCCAATTTCTTTCATTTAAATAATTAACAAATTTTGACGAAGGTACGTGATATTTATTAAAGTAATCTAAATTATCTCCAGTTTGCATCAGTTCAATATATCTAAAATCAATTTCATTTGTTTTTATGAATTCAGCCCATTTATCAAAGTTTTCTTCTTTATCATTTACGCCTTTAAGTAAAACAGCATTAATTTTAATATTCTTAAAATTAAGTTCCTGTAATTTTTTTATACCCTCTAAAATTTCCGGTAATCGATCGTGCCCAGTTATATTTTTAAAAGTTTCTCTGTCTAAACTATCAATACTTATATTAATTCCGTCTAATCCACTTTCTTTAATTTTTTGCGCTTTTTGATCCAGGTGGTAGCCATTTGTAGTAATTACAGTTTTTTTTATTCCAGAATGTTTTTTGATTACTTTTAAAACATCAAAAAAATCTTTTCTAACTGTGGGCTCTCCACCGGTTAATCTGATTTTGCAAACACCTAATTCAGATAATGCTTTTGTTAATCTTTCAATTTCTTTTATGTTTAAAAAAGTTCTATTATCACTTTTGTCTGCTTGATAACCATTGGGTAAACAATAACCACATTTAAAATTACAAACATCAGTAATTGACATTCTAATGTATGGAAATCTTCTGCCAAAACTGTCTTGCAAAATACTCATTTATAATTAAACTTATAATGGAATAATCTATTTATATACATTATTTATTTTATTTTCACCTTATACACAACTAGAAGTTGTTTGGCACATATAAAAAATTAGTTAATTAGGATAATTTGAGTTATAATAGATATTATTTCTGGAGGGAAAAAAAATGAAAAAAATAAAAAACACACCAAATTTAAATAGAAGAAATTTTTTAGCTGGAACAGCTTCAATTGCTGGTTTAGCAGCAACTGCATCGGTAGTTCCAATTACATTTGCAAATGCTAACCACACTGATGGCAGCAAGGGACTTCCAGATTTCATAAACTGGAAAAATAGAGATGCATTAATTGTTCACTCAGATAAAGGAATTGAAACTCATAGAAGTGCTATTGGTGAAGGTTTAATTACACCTAACGCCAATGTTTATATCAGAAATAATATGCCTACTATGAGCGATGCTCAAATCGGAGATAGAAATAATTGGAAAGTTAGTTTTGAAGGTGTGAATAGTCCTAAAAGTTTTACTCTCGCTGAATTAAAAGCAATGGGAACAACTACGATTGCAACTGTTCTTCAGTGTTCAGGTAATGGTAGAGGTTTTTTTGAACATGGTCCAAGTGGATCACAGTGGCAAACTGGTGCTGCAGCTTGCGTTTTCTGGACAGGTATTCCAGTAAAAACACTTGTTGATGCATGTGGTGGTATAAGTAATGGAGCAAACTTTATGACTTCTGCTGGTGTAGATCATGAACCTACAGGATTAGCTCCTAAAGACGCAATGGTAGAAAGATCGGTGCCTAAAAAAGTTTATGAAGATGCATTACTGGCATGGGATATGAATGGTGTGCCACTACCAAATTCACATGGAGGCCCTCTAAGAATGATCACTCCAGGATATTTTGGAATTAATAATGTTAAACATTTAGGTAAAGTTGCATTTACCACAGATGAATCTCAAGTGAAATTTATGAAATCTAGTTATAGAATTTCTCCAATTGGTAAAAAAGGATCTGAGTACCCAACTTGTTGGGAGATGCCAGTCAAATCTTGGATTACAAGACCAACTGATGAAACTGGAACTGTTAAAGCTGGAAAAGTTCAGATTGTTGGTGTTGCCTTAGGCGGAACTAGAAAAGTAAAAAGTGTTAAGGTTTCAGTTGATGGTGGTAACAAATGGCAAAAAGCAAAATTTATAGGTCCAGATCTAGGAAAATTTGCTTGGAGACAATTTGTACTTGAAACAACACTTTCTGCAGGAACTTACAACATCGCAAGTTTGGCTTCTAATGGAAAAGATAAGCAACCAGAACTTAGAATGGAAAACAGAAGAGGCTATGCTCATAATGGCTGGAAAGATCATAGCGTTAACATTACTGTAGCTTAACAACTTTAAAAATTTTAAATGAAAATTTTAAAATTTTTTGTAGTTTGTATATTTTGTTTTTCTCAAACTGCCGCAGCCGATGCCGATGAAGTTAAAATGGCGAAGGGACTTCAAATTTTTAATGAGACAGCCGTTTGTGCCTCTTGTCATATATTAAAAGCTGCAAATTCAGTTGGAAATGTTGGTCCTAATTTGGATACACTTAATGTTACCTTACAAAGTGTTATTAATACTGTAACAGAGGGTATTGGAGTTATGCCAGCATTTGGTGATACTGGAATTTTAACAAATGAAGAAATAGAAACGGTTGCATATTTTGTAATTAATTCAATTGGTAAGTAAAAAATTTATTAATTAGGCCAATGAATTCTAATAAATTAGTAAAATTAGAAAAAATAGAAAATTATTTATTTTATTTTCCAACTGGCCTATAAGCGGTTGCAGCTTTAGAGGCTTTGTCTGCTGCATTATTAAAATTAACAGACTCCATAATTGTCATATCTTTAATCGTACCAGTAGATTCCATTAACATTTTCATACCTGCAATAGTTTCAAAATCAGAACAGGATCTATTTAAAAAAGACGGAGTTGTCTTAATCAAAGGTAAATTTGATAACGTGTCGATTGAAAAGTTAAAAGGAAGGTTATTATTTATTTAGTTGTTTAGACGATCCATCTCTTTAAGCTCAACCTCTAGCTTTTCTAGCTCTTCTCCACCAGCCATCATACTTAATAATTCCTCTCTACTAATATCTTTTTTTTGGAAAGTGCCCAAGCTTTTTCCTCTATTTAAAACTGTAAAACTATTTCCGACAGGATAAGCATGGTGAACGTTGTGAGTAATTAAAATAACCGCTAATCCATTTGCAGCAGCTTTAACTATATATTTTAAAACCATAGATGCTTGATGAACACCCAAAGCAGACGTGGGTTCATCTAACACTAATACTTTTGCTCCAAAGTAAATAGCTCTTGATATTGCTAAACATTGTCTTTCTCCTCCAGACATAGTACCAACAGCTTGAGAAGGGTCTCTTACATCAATTCCTATTTGACCCATTCTTTCTGCTGCTATTTTATTAGCTTTTTCAATATCGAATGTTTTAAATGGGTGTAATCCTTTTTGTGGCTCTCTCCCCATGAAAAAATTTCTTGTTACACTCATCAGAGATACTAACGCTAAATCTTGATAAACAGTACCTATACCAATATCCAATGCATCTTTAGGTGAATCGAAAACAATTTTATTACCTTCAAAAATTATTTCACCTTCATCAGGTTTATGAACACCCGCTAAAGTTTTAATTAAAGTTGATTTACCAGCACCGTTATCACCAAGTAGGCACATAATTTCACCTTTCTTTAATTGCATAGTGACATCTTTTAGCGCAATTACTTTTCCAAAAAATTTACTAATATTGTTAAATTGAATTAAATATTCTGACATTATTTGCTCTCAGTAACTTTTTTTCTAATATAATTATTGAATACAACAGCTATTAACATCATTGCTCCAAGAAAAACTTTAAACCAATCTGTATCAACATCTGTATAAAATATTCCCATTGATACGGTTCCAAAAATAATAGCTCCTAAGGCTGCACCAATTGCAGAACCATAACCACCAGTTAATAAACAACCCCCAACAACGGCTGCTGCAATAGCTTCTAGTTCTTTTAAATTACCCCTCATTGTATCTGCAGAGCCTGCATCTAAAACTTGAATACAAGCAAAAATTGTTGAGGCAACAGCTGTTCCAATAAATAGACCAATTTTTACTTTTCCTACTGGCACACCAACATTTGTTGCCCCATTTTTATCTCCACCAGAGGCAAATATCCAGTTTCCATATTTTGTTTTCATCAATATCCAGGTAGCAAGAAAAGTTAGTGCTATAAACCAAATTACAGAAATTGGTATTCCAGTTGCAAGTGGTAAACCGTCTGTTCTCATTGCAATAAAATTCATTGAACCCATCCAAGTGAACAACCACTTAAACGTGTCTGTTGCAAAAATCCAAGCAATAGGATCATTTTCAATTAATACACTTAAGCCTGGGACTTGAGTTCTTCCTGTTATTAATCTTGTAATTGCTAAAGTTGCTCCTCTTAAAATGAACAACATTGCAAGGGTAACAATAAATGATGGTAAACCTGTTTTTACAACTAGTAAGCCATTAAAATATCCAACTAATACAGCCATAGCGAAAGCAAAAATAATACTCATCCATAAAGGCCAACCCCAATAAATTGCAGGAATAGCAATACAAATTCCAGCAAAGCCAATCATGGATCCAATCGAAAGATCAAACTCTCCACCAATCATTAACATAGCAGCTGCTATTGCAATTATTCCTAAATTTGCAGATACATCTAAAAAGTTCAAAGTTCCATATGCGCTAAACATCCCAGAGTCTCCAGCGACTATCCCAAAAAATATAAATACAAGAATTGCACCACCTAATGCACCTAATTCAGGTCTATTTAATAAAAGTCTTAATTTAGAAACTTTTTGAAGTCTCTCATCTTGATTAAAATCTGTTTTTGAGGAAATACTTTTTTGTTTTTGGGACATATATTTAAATTTTTTAAAAAAAGGCCTGACTAATAAAATTAGACAGGCCTTTAAATTAATTGTTATCTATAACCTTGAGCTGCCCACTTAATTACTTTAGCAGCATTATCAGGAGTTACAAAACCGGGTCCAGTCATAACCACACCAGCTGGCATTGTTCCATATCTGATATATTGGCCAAAAATTGCGATTGGCAAATAACCCTGAAGGTATTGTTGTTGGTCAATTAAAAACTCTACTTTTCCTGCAGCAGCAGCTTTTAACATGTTTGGAGACATATCAAATGTTCCAAGTTTTACTGAACCAACTTTTCCACCAGCTTCTAAAGCTTTCAAAGCAGCTTCACCAGAAAGACCTGCACCTAAAGTAAGAATAGTGTCATATCCACCACTTAATTTAGCAGCTACAGCTTTTTGAATTTCAGTTGGGTCATTAGAAGTTCCTAAGATATCAACAGAACCACCAAAACCTTTTGTGAAACCAGCACATCTTCTGTCAAGTGCAACGTTTCCAACTTCATGGTTAACACATAGTGCTTTTTTTCCACCAGCAGCTTTCATTTTTTGTCCGCCACCAACACCAGCTTCAAATTCAGTTTGTCCAACGTGAGCTGAAATACCTAATGATGCATAATCATCAGAACCAGAGTTCATTGAAATAACTGGAATACCAGAAGCGATTGCAGCTTTAACTGATTTACCTAAAGCAGCAGCATCAGGAAGAGTAATCACTATTCCTTTTGGTTTTTGCGATACAGCGTTATCAATTAGTTTTGCCATTTCCACCATGTCAAAAGTTGCAGGCGCTACATACTTGCAAGATATTCCCATATCTTTACAACCAGTGTCTACTCCATTTTTAGCTACAGACCAAAAAGGGTCGTTAGCTTGACCATGTGAAACAACGATTACATCTACAGCAGACGCAGATACAGACATAAAAGCCCATGTTGCGATAGCCAAGATAAAGTTTTTAAATGTTTTCATTTATACTCTCTCCATATAGTTGTTGTTTATAAAGTGTGAACGCTATCACATCTATTATTAAAAAGTAAACCTTTACAAAAAAAAATTTAAAAATTTAAAAAAAAAGTTTAAAATTTAAAAACAACTTATAGTTGAAACAAACTAGAGGTAGTATTTAGAAAAAAACTTTCTCAAGTTTTTTTGATTTAGAAGATTTAATAGCAGTCTCTGCTAAAACTAAAGATCTTCTTCCAGCTTCAAAATCTGCTGTGGGTTTAACATTTTTTTTACACACTTTTGCTAAATCATCTAATTGTTTTTTGTAAGCTTCAGAATATCTTTCAATAAAAAAATACATCAAAGGTGTTTTGATGTTTGTTGAGCTTTTTATATATGTGCTTGTTTCTAATTCTCTTTTATTGTCTGAAATAATCATTCCTTTATTTCCAAACAATTCAATTCTTTGATCGTATCCAAAACTGCAATGCCTCGAGTTGGTAATAATACATTGCACACCTTTTTTGGTTTTTAAAACAGAGGTAGCTAATTCAAAATCTTTTATTTTACTAAATCTTTTATCATTAATATTGCTACCCATAGCAAAAACAGAATCAATCTCATCTGAACCAGCATAAAATCTAATCAAATCAAAATCATGGATCATCATATCTTTAAAGATACCTCCCGAACTTTTTAAATAAGATAAAGGTGGTGGAGAAGGGTCTCGACTAGTAATAATTATTTTTTCTAATTTACCTATTACTCCTTGTAGTAATTTTTTCTTTAAAGAGCTATGGCCCGGATCATACCTTCTATTAAAACCAATTTGAATCTTGGGGTTAAATTTCTTTATTCTTTTTTGACAAGCATTTATTTTTTTTAAATCTAAATCTAAAGGCTTTTCACAAAAAATAATTTTTTTATTTTTAACACCTTCTTCAATAAATTTTAAATGAGTAGCAGTACTGCTTGCAATAAATACACATTTTATATCTTTATCATTAAAAGCTAAACTAGGACTTTCTATTGCTTCGCAGCTATATTTTTTAGATAATTTTTTTGATAGTTTGAAGTCTATATCAAAAATATACTTTAAATTAAAATTAGGATTAGCAATTAGATTGTCAGCATGCATTTGGCCAATTCTGCCCAATCCAAATAAAGCTATATTTATCATATTTTCGTCCATTTCTTTTTTTTTGAAGAAATCAAGCATGCACTAATAAATTTAATAGTTTCTAAACCCTGATCTTCATCAGGATAGTAGTATTCTTTTTTATTTTTGTTTTTTATTGAGTCCGCAAACTCTCTATATATATTAGCAAATGCATCCAGATATCCCTCCGGATGACCATATTTTATTCTTGAAAATTTTTTTGAAAATTCACTGCCATGAAAACCTCTTTCTAGAAGTCTAACTGCCCCTTTTGCGGGATTTAATCTTAAATAGTTTGGATCATTCTGTACCCACTCTAAACTACCCTTGGATCCAAAAACTCTAATTTTTAAACCGTACACACCACCTTTTGCGGTAACGCTTGTCCAAAACATTCCCTTTGCTCCATTGTTAAAATTTATCATCACTTGTGCGTTATCATCCATTTTAATCTTATTAGAAATTTGTTTAATGTCAGCGAAAACTGACTTTCCTTTTAAACCAGATATATAAGTTGCTAACTGATAGGTATGACTTCCAATTTCATTTAGTACTGTTGAAGCACCAACTATATTTTTATCAAGTTTCCAAGTGAGAATTTTTTTAGCATTTTTTTGAGCAATATTTTTCCCATCAGACCAATCTTGAATGTATTCCATATTAATATATTCAATTTTTCCAATTTTTCCCTTAGCAACAAGGTTTCTAGCTTCTCGTACCATTGGATAAGCTGAATAGTTATGTGTTAGAGCATATTTAATTTTTTTATTGGATTTAATTTTTTTATATAATTTTTTTGCTTGATCTAAATTGCCTGCAAAAGGCTTGTCTGATATTATATTAATATCTCTGTCTATAAACGTTTCAGCAATGATCTGATGACTTCCAGGAGGAGTCATGATTGATACAACGTTAATACAGTCAACTCTTTTAGCCTCTTTCAAGGCCATTTCTTTATAATTCGAATAACATCTTTCTTTTGAAATACCTAAATTTTTACCAAACTTAATTGACAATTTAGAATTTTTAGAAAAAACACCAGCTACTACCTGGTATCGATCATCAAACCTTGAAGAAATTCTATGTACATGACCAATCCAAGAGTTAGAACCACCACCAACAATTCCTAAAGATAATTTTTTTGCTTTCATTATTATTAAATTCTTTTATTAACAGTAGAATAAAGATTATGCCAGTAAAATTAGGAATAGCACCAATAGCGTGGAGTAACGATGATATGCCTGAACTAGGAGGTGACACGTCTCTTGAACAATGTCTTTCTGAGGCAAGTCAAGCAGGTTTTATTGGAATTGAGTCGGGTGGTAAATTTCCAAAAACATCAGAAGAATTATTGCCACAATTACAAAAACATAAACTTAATCTTTGTTCTGGTTGGTATGGAGCTAATTTAAGAAAAAATTCTGTCAAAGAAGAGCAAGAATTAATTCAACAACAATTAAAATTATTCAAAGATTGCAACGCACCATGTATAGTTTTTGCAGAAGTTTCAGGATCAATTCAAGGAGACCCAGAAAGAAAACTTTCTACTAGACCTCAAATGAGCGAGGAGGAATGGAAGTCTTTTTGCCAGAAAATATCTGAGATGGGAAAATATCTTGAGGGAGAAGGTATGCCACTTGCATATCACCATCACATGGGAACTGTTATTGAAACTCAAGCAGATACAGAGAGATTAATGGAAAGCACTAATGACAGTGTAAAACTTACTTTAGATACCGGTCATATGTTATTTGCTCAAGGAAATTCAACTCAAATTTTAAAAAACTTTAGTGAAAAAATAACTCATATACACTGTAAAGATATTAGAAAAAATGTTTTAGAAAATTCTTTAAAAAATGATCTAAGTTTTAGAGGGGCATTTTTAGAGGGAGCATTTACTGTGCCAGGAGATGGCTGTATAGATTACAAGCCTCTCTTTGATATTCTAAAAGAAAAAAAATACTCAAGATGGTTGGTTGTAGAAGCTGAACAAGATCCTAGCAAAGCTAACCCTTTAGAGTACGCAATTAAAGGTTATGAATATCTAACAAAAACTCTAAAAAGTTCTGGTATCGAGTTTTAAGAAATAATTATCTATAAATTGAAGTTAGCTCATTATTTCCAGCCGCTACACATGGAGATTTAAAGCAAGTTCCGACTATCCATTCTGATCCAGGATCAGGAGAAAAATTTGATGACATTAAAAATATAACACCCATCTCAACTGCTTGACCCGCTTTACCTTCAGCTTTAATTCTTGGGTCTGGGTCTGTTTTAACTTTCGTATCATCTGAAAATGGATTTTCTATATTCAGGTTTTTATTAATATATGATGTAACTTTGCTTGCTATCCATTCACCATCACAAGGATCACCCCAAATAGTTAAGGTGCCATCTTCTGCTCTATCACATTTATTAATCTCATTATTTATTAGTTCAACTACTTTATTGTGATTATCTCTAACCAAGTTAGCTTTCGTTTCTACTGCCAATCTTGTACTAGCTGTCCAAATAAGCATACTAATTACATAAACACCTGAAAGAGTTACAATTAGCTCAAGTAGACCAAAATTTTTAAATTTAAACTTCATTATATTTTAACTATTTTAGATTTTTCTAATTTTTTATCAAAAAAGTCAATAATGTTTTGAATTGTTTCTTTTCCCATTCTAATCATACACTCTTCTGTAAACGCAGCTGTGTGGGGGCTTAAAAAAACTTTATCATTTTTAAGTAAAGGATTATTTAATTCAGGTGGCTCTATTTCAAACACATCGAGACCAGCACCAAAAATCAAGTTATTATTTAAAGCCTTGTCAAGGTCAGTTTCATTAATAATACCACCACGAGCAGCATTAATTATTATACAATTTTTTTTCATGGTCTTTAATAAATCTAAGTTTATCATATTTTTCGTTTCATCATTTAAAGGTATATGTAATGATATAGCATCCATAGTTTTGACAGCTTCTTTTAAGTCATCAACTTTTTTTCCCCCAAAAGATTCTATTTTTTCTGCAGACACAAATGGGTCGTAAACAAAAACGTTCATTTCAAAACCCAAACATCTTTTAATTAAGCATTGACCTATTCTTCCAAATCCAGCTATTAAAATATTTTTTCCCCAAATTTCGATAGTTTTAGGTAGTTTATTTCTTTCATTAAATTTACCAGCCTTAACACTATCATCGTACATGTTCTTTCTTTTAGAGATACTCAAAAGCATAAACAAAACATGCTCAGCAACTGCCACTGCATTTGCTGTAGCTGTAATAGCGATTGTAATTTCATTTTCTTTACATGTGTTGAGGTCGATATTGTCATAACCAACTCCATGTCTAGATATAATTCTAATTTTCTTTCCAAGATTTATGATTTCTGCTGTAAGTTTTGCAGTTCTTAAAGAAACACCATCACAATCAACAATTTTTTCTTTTAGAGTAGGGTCGTTAATATCTTCGATAATTTCAAATTCATAGTCAGGATGCTTGGTTAATAATTTTGGACCAGCCTCATTAATATTTTGAATTATTAGTATTTTTTTTTTATCTGACACTATTAATAAGCCTTAGACTCTTCGACTTTTGTAGAGCCCTTCATTTTTTCAACTACACTTTTTGAACCTGCGCTCATTGCTCTTTGATCAGAACCAATTGTTACAAAGTTAAAACCTAAATCAATCATCTTTAATGCATATTCAGGTGTACCATTGTGAATACCTGCAAAGATATTGTTCTTCTTAGCATGCTCTAGAATTCTCAAAATTTCTGAATATGCTTTTGAATTTTCTGGTCTATCAAATCCTGGTTCTTCACCTATAGCCAAACTTAAGTCCGCTGGGCCGATGTATATTCCATCAATACCAGGCACAGACATTATCTCGTCTAATTTTTCTAAAGATTCTTTAGTTTCTATCATTGCAAACTTTAATAACTCTGTATTTGCATGTTTTGCATAATCAGAGCCACCATAAATTAAACCCCTAACTGGCCCAAAGCTTCTATATCCATCTGGTGGATACATGCATGCTTGCACAAATTTTTCAGCCTCTTCTTTATTACTTACCATCGGGCAAATCACACCATAGCATCCAGCATCTAAAATTTTCATTATTTGGCCAGGCTCATTCCAATTAACTCTAGCAAGTGGCGTTACATCAGTTGATGAAATTGTTTGTAACATGGGAAGTGCATTCGTGTAATCAACTAAGCCATGCTGCATATCAATAGTAAGGGAGTCCCATCCTTGATGAGCCATCACTTCTGCTGAAACAGTGCTTGGTATTTGCAACCAACCATTAACAACAGGTTTTCCCTCAGTCATCATCTTTTTTATTTTATTTATTCTCATAAATTAACCTTTAATTCCCATGTGGGTATATTTAACGTTCAGGTAATCTTTAATTGCCATTGACCCACCTTCACGACCATAGCCTGTTTGCTTAATTCCACCGAATGGTGCTTCTGCAACTGCAACAGCGGCTGTATTAACTGCAACACATCCTGACTCAATTAATTCAGAAGCTCTATGAGCTTGCTCCATTGAATTTGTATAAATATAACTGCATAATCCAAGATCATTATTATTTGCTCTTTCAATAACTTCGTCAAAAGTTTTAAAAGATAACATTGGAACTAAAGGTCCAAAAGGTTCTTGTTTCATTATTGTAAAGTCATCTTTAATACCATCAAAAACAGTAGGTTCATAAAAATACCCTTTATTAAAGCCCGCAGGTCTTTTACCCCCCAACAAAACTTCTGCACCTTCATTCTTTGTAGTTTCAACTAACTGTTCAATTTCAGCCAACCTTTTATCAGTTGTTAATGGACCAAGCTGAACGCCTTCATCCATTCCATTACCAATTTTAAGTTTTTTGGTTCTCTCAATAAATTTACTAATAAATTCTTCTTTCTTACTTTCTTGGATATAAAATCTATTAGGTGAAATACAAACTTGTCCATTGTTCCTGAATTTTGCTGTCACTGCCATATCAGCTACTTTATCAATATCAGAATCTTCAAAAACTATGAATGGAGAGTGACCACTCAATTCCATAGTAACTCTTTGAACTTTATCAGCTGCTTTTTTTAAGATTATTTTACCAACTCTTGTCGAGCCTGTAATTGAAACTTTTTTAACAATATCAGATTCTAGTAATTGTTCAGAAATTTCCGCAGGATCACCTGATAAAAGATTAACCACTCCATCAGGAACACCAGCTTCTTTACAAATATTAACTAGCTCCATTACTGTTCCAGGAGTAATTACATCTGGCTTGCAAATTACAGAACATCCAGCAGCAAGTGCTGTAGAAATTTTTCTTGATGCTAGTATCAATGGAAAGTTCCAAGGTATTAATGCTGCCACAACCCCAACTGGCTGGTAGTAAACATGTACCCTTGTGTCTGGAAATCTACTTTCTACAGTTTGTCCATAAATTCTTTTTGTCTCTTCAGCATTCCATTCAAATATATCTGCTGCTCCACCAACTTCTCCAATTCCTTCTGCTAAGGGTTTTCCAACTTCTAAAGTCATCCATTTAGCTAAAACATCTTGCTTCTCTCTCATTGTATCTGCAATTTTTCTAATAATATATGATCTTTTCCAAGGAGAGGTGTCTCTCCAAATTTTTAAACCTTTTTCGGCAGATTTTAGGGCTTTTTGAACGTCTTCACGACTAGCCTTAGATGCCTTGCCTATTACTTCTTCTGTAGCAGGATTTATTACGTCGTAAGTTTCATTATTTGATGATGCCTGCCATTTTCCATCGATGAATTGTCCAAATTTATTATACATAATTTTTTTAAGGTTTACTTAGTGTGATTAATTATTTTATAAGTTAACTTATATATATAAACAAATAAATTAAAATGAAAAAAATTACTCTGACATGTGCACATGCAATAGTTAAATACTTAATTGCTCAAAAAATATTAATTGATGGTAAAAAAGAACCTTTGTTCCCTGGGGTATTTGGAATTTTCGGACATGGAAATGTAGCCTGCTTAGGTCAAGCTTTAGAAGAAAATCAAAAAGAACTACCAACATATAGAGGCCATCATGAACAAAACATGGCTTTAACAGGCATAGGTTATGCTAGAGCAAAAAGAAGACAACAAATTTTTATAGCAACATCATCAGTAGGACCAGGTGCAACAAACATGGTTACAGCAGCAGGAGTTGCTATGAGCAATAGACTTCCTATATTATTTTTACCAGGAGACACATATGCTAATAGATTGCCAGATCCTGTGTTACAACAAGTAGAGCATTTTAATAACCCTGGTATTACAGCAAATGATGCTTTTAAACCTGTAACAAGATACTTTGACAGAATAACAAGACCAGAACAGATTATTCAATCATTTCCGGCAGCAGTTCAAACTATGTTAGATCCTGCAGATTGTGGCCCAGCTTGTATAGCTTTAAGTCAAGATATTCAGGGACAAATTTTTGATTATCCAGAAGACTTCTTTAAAGAAAAAATTCATGCAATTAGAAGACCTAGACCTGATGAATTTCAAATAAAAGAAGCAGCTGAAAAAATTAAATCATCAAAAAAACCAATACTTATATCTGGTGGAGGAGTTTTTTACTCTGATGCAATGGAAGAATTAAGTAAGTTTGCAATTAAACACAATATCCCGGTTACCCAAACTGTTATGGGATATTCTACAATGAAAAGAGATCACACTCACTTTGCTGGTCAAATTGGTGGCTTAGGTGGAAAAAATACGAATTCCCTAGCAAAACAAACAGATCTTGCAATAGCAGTTGGAACTAAACTTGCAGACTTTACAACAGGCTCATGGGCAAATTTTGAAAATGAGGATTTTAAACTTGTTTCAATTAATGTTTCAAGATTTGATGCAAATAAACATTTAGCTCAAGCAGTTGTAGGAGATGCCAGAGCTTCTTTAAATGAATTATCAGCTGCTCTAGGGGATTGGAAAGCACCAGATGAGTGGAACAATAAATCTCAAGCTGAACTTAAATCTTGGAATGAACATGTAGACAAAGAGAGTGCTCCAACAAATCAAGAAGTACCTAGCTATGTTCAAGTTGTTGGTGCTGTATATAGAAATTCTGATCCCTCAGATATTGCGGTTACTGCTGCTGGAGGTTTAGTTGGAGAGGTTATACAAGTCTGGAGACCAAGAGAGTTAAATACCCATGAAACTGAGTGGGGCTTTAGTTGTATGAGTTATGAAATATCTGGTGCACTTGGTATTAAGATGGCAAATCCGGATAAAGAAGTAATTTCTTTTATTGGAGATGGTTCATACTTGTTAAACAATTCAGATATTTACTCTTCAGTCATCACTAAGAATAAACTTATTATAATTGTTTGTGATAACGGTGGTTTTGCAGTGATTAATAGACTTCAATTATTTAAAGGAGGCAAAGAGTTTAACAATTTACTTAAAAGTTCAAACACACCTGGTTTAGTCGGAGTTAATTTTGCCAAACATGCTGAAAGTATGGGTGCTAAATCAGAAGAGGTAAGTTCAATTTCCGATTTAGAAGAAGCCTTTAAAAGAGCAAAAAAATCAGATGTAACTTATGTGATTTCAATTAAAACACAACCGTATCAGTGGTTAGAAGGATCATCTTTTTGGGATAGCCCAACTTTAGAAATTCCTACTACAGAGGAGAATAAAGAAGCTTTGAAACTTTATAAAGAAGGCAAATCTAAACAAAGACAAGGTGTTTAGATAGTTTTATGAATAAAATTTTTAAAGTTGGATTAATTGGATGTGGTCATATTTCTGAGACATATTTTAAAGCTGAAAAATATTTTAATAATATAAAAATTGTTAAGTGTGCAGATATAAATCTAATCAACGCAAAAAAATGTGCTAAAATTAATAAGATTAAAGCATTAACCGTTAAAGAATTATTAAAAGACAAAGAAATAGAAATAATATTAAATTTAACAATTCCTAAAGCTCATTATCAAGTTGCTAAACAAGCATTAACTAATGGTAAACATGTATATTCAGAAAAACCATTAGCAATTAATTTTAAGGATGGTCAGGAGTTACTAAGACTTTCAAAAAAGAAAAAACTTTATATAGGTAATGCTCCTGATACTTTTTTGGGTGGAGGTATTCAAAAATCAAAAGAACTTGTGGATAAAAAAATAATTGGTAAAATTAATTTAGGTAATGCTATTTTTGCTTTTCCAGGAGTTCAGTCTTACCATCCTAACCCAGAACCTTGGTTTGCAAAAAAAGAAGGTGGTCCTGTAATAGATATGGGCCCTTATTATTTAACAGCTTTAGTGAATTTATTAGGCCCTGCTAAAAAAGTATCAGGCAGTGTTATTAAGGGAGTTAAAAGAAGAACTATAGGAATAGGTCCTAGAAAAAATAAAACTTTTAAAGTTGAATGTCCCACAACCTATTTATCAACAATTACTTTTGAAAGTGGAACTGTAATTAGATTAACACTTTCATTTGATGTAATTGCACATCAAAGAAATCATATAGAATTATATGGAGATAAAGGTTCAATGATTGTGCCAGATCCAAATATGTTTGGTGGTTCCGTCTATGTTTGTAAAAAATTAGGTGATCCTTGGAGTGAATATAAAACTAATAAAATGCCTTTAGGTAAAATTAATATTAGATCACAAAGCTCTAGAGCAAATGAGTCTGCAACAAATGCTAATTATAGAGGGGCTGGTTTGGCAGAAATGGCATATTCAATAGAAAATAAAAAAATGAACAAATGCAATGGAGAGCTTTCTTTGCATGTTCTAGATATTATCCAATCAACTATGAAAGCATGCAAATCTAGCACTACTCAAGTAATAAAAACAAGTTGTGCAAAACCAAAACCATTTTTGTTTAAAGAAATTAAAAAAATTTTAAGGTAAATTTAATAGAGCGGATTATATATTATGCAAATTGGATTCGATGTTGGTGCTACAAAAATAGAAAGCGTTGTCTTAAAAGATAATGGTGAAGAGGCAGATAGAAATAGAGTAGAATGTCCAAAAGACTATCTTTCCATAATACAAGTAATAAAAAATATTGTTTTTGATATAGAAAAAAAATATAATTTAGCATTACCTGTTGGAGTTTGTCATCCTGGTATTCATTCACCACAAACGGGGCTTGTTAAAAATGCACCAAATTGTGACTGGATTGAAAAAAAATCATTACAAAAAGATTTACGTGATGCTCTTAGTAGGGAAGTTTTTTGTGAAAATGATGCTAATTGTTTTGCATTATCTGAAGCTATTGATGGAGCTGGAAAAAATTACAGGATTGTTTATGGAATTATCTTAGGATCTGGTGTAGGCGGAGGATTAGTTATAGATAAACAAATAGTCTCAGGGCCTAATGGAACTGCTGGTGAATGGGGTCATAACCAATTACCATATATGGCTGCTAAAAAATCAGAGGTTGTTATATCTAATTTAAGAGATGCAGAAGTAGAAAGTTTTATTTCAGGTTTAGGCTTAGCGAAGAGATTTAATAAAAAATATAATAAAAATCTTAAAACTAATGAAATATTTGAACAATACAGAAAGCACGAGCTTGATGCGGAAAATTTTATTGAAGAATTTAAACTTAATCTTGCAATGTCTTTATCAGCAATAATAAATATACTAGACCCAGATGTTTTTGTATTTGGTGGAGGTGTTACAAATGAAATGGATTTTTTAGATGAAGTAGCTAACTTAACAAAAAAATATGTTGTAGGTAAAGAGTATGAGGGAGTTTTTTTGAAACCAAAATATGGTGATGCTAGTGGAGTTAGAGGTGCAGCAAGATTAGGAAGAAAGACTAGCTATTAAAATTTTAATCTATCAAAAAGAGAATTATTTTTTCTAAGAAATCATTTTTTAACAATTAAAATAAGGCTAAAAATCAAAAAAAATTAATCAATCTTGAGTTGAGTATTTTTTTGTTTTGGTTTATCTAATTTTTTTATAAGTTACCCTTTGAAATTAGTTACAATACATTTCAATCTTTTGTTTAATAACCACTTAATAAAAAAGGAAATAAAATGACTGCTATTTACGACGATTTGAAACATAAAAGAGTATTTGTTACAGGTGGTGGATCTGGTATTGGCGCCTCTATTGTTGAACATTTTTGTCAACAAGGTTCAGAGGTATATTTTATAGATATAAATGAGGAAGCATCAAATAAATTAGTTTTAGAATGTAAAAATAAAAAACTTTCTGTTCCTACTTTTATAAAATGTGATTTATTAAATATAAAAGATTTACAAAAGACTATATCAAAAATTATTGACAATAATGGTGCAATTGATGTTTTGATAAATAATGCAGCAAATGATGAGAGACATTCTATCGATGAAGTAACCGAAGAATTTTGGAATGAAAGAATAAATATTAATCTAAGACATTATTTTTTTACAGTTCAGTCTGTCAAAAAAGCAATGATAGCAAATAAAGGTGGTTCTATTATAAATATTGGTTCTGCTTCTTGGATGATTGGACAAGGTGGAATGGCTGCTTATACTGCTGCTAAATCTGGCGTTGTGGGTTTAACGAGATCTTTTGCAAGAGATCTTGGTGAGTTTGACATTAGAGTGAATTCGGTAGTACCTGGCTGGGTAATGACTGAAAGACAAATTGAAAAATGGTTAACCCCTGAATCTGAAGCTGACATGATGAAAAAACAATGTTTAAAACATAAGTTAATACCTTCTGATATAGCTAAGGCAGTTCTATTTTTTGGTTCTAACGCCTCATCTGGATGCACTAATCAAGATTATGTAGTCGATAAAGGCTGGTTATAACCAATTAGTAAATATGAAAAAAAAAGAATTAAGAAGTAAACAATGGTTTGATAATCCTAAAGATCCTGCGCTTACAGCTCTTTATTTAGAAAGATATCTAAATTATGGAATGACAAGACAAGAATTACAATCAGGAAAACCTATAATTGGAATTGCTCAATCTGGTAGTGATCTATCACCATGTAATAGACATTTTCAAGAATTAAGTAGTAGAATTAAGGATGGGATTAGACAGGCTGGAGGTGTTCCTATGGAATTTCCAACTCATCCAATTCAAGAAACGGGTAAAAGGCCTACGGCTGGTTTGGATAGAAACTTATCTTACTTGTCGTTAGTAGAAGTTTTATTTGGTTATCCTATAGATGGAGTAATTTTAACAACTGGTTGTGATAAAACTACACCTGCTGCTTTAATGGCTGCGGCAACTGTAAACATACCAGCAATAGTTTTATCAGGTGGTCCGATGCTTGATGGAAGTTATAAAGGAAAAAAAGTAGGTTCAGGAACCATTGTTTGGGAAGCAAGAAAACTGCACGCAAAAGGAGAAATTACATATGATGAATTTATGGACATGGTTGCTGCATCAGCACCAAGCATAGGTCATTGTAATACAATGGGAACAGCATCATCTATGAACTCTATAGCAGAAGCATTAGGAATGTCTTTAACAGGTTGTGCGGTTATACCAGCTCCATACAGGGAAAGATCACAAATTTCATTTGAAACAGGAAAAAGAATTGTTGATATGGTTCATGAAGATTTAACACCTTCAAAAATCATGACTAAAGAAGCATTCGAAAATGCAATATTAGTTGCAAGTGCAATAGGAGCTTCAAGTAATTGTCCACCACATCTCACAGCAATAGCAAGACATATGGGTTTAGAATTAGATATAGAAAATTGGCAAACAATAGGTCACGATATCCCATTACTTGTAAATTGTCAGCCAGCTGGCGAACATTTGATGGAAAGATTTTATAGAGCAGGAGGGGTTCCTGCAATTATGCAAGAATTATTAAAAAATAATAAATTACACAAAAACGTACTTACAGTATCAGGGAAAACTGTAGAAGAAAATTTAAAGATTAAAATAGATGTAGATAGTGATGTTATTAAATCATTTGAAAATCCACTAGTAGAAAATGCAGGTTATATCGTTATGAGAAGTAATTTTTTTAGTTCTGCTGTTATGAAAACATCGGTTATTAGTGACGAGTTTAGAAAAAGATATTTATCAGATCCAAAAAATAAAAATGTATTTGAAGCTAATGCCGTAGTATTTGAAGGACCAGAGGATTACCATTCAAGAATAAACGATGAAAAGTTAAATATAGATGAAAAGTCAATTTTGATGATTAGAGGTTGTGGACCCGTAGGTTATCCAGGTTCTGCTGAAGTTGTAAATATGCAGCCACCAGATAGATTATTGAAAAAAGGGATTAACACTCTTCCAACATTAGGAGATGGCAGACAAAGTGGCACTTCAGAAAGTCCATCTATTTTGAATGTTTCACCAGAATCGGCTATTGGTGGGGATTTATTGATAGTTCAAACAGGAGATAAAATTAAGATTGATCTTAACAATAGAAGGATAGATTTGTTAATATCAGAGACTGAGATCTCAGATAGAAAAAAAAATACCAAGATCCCAGTATTAACAAACCAAACACCATGGCAGGAAATTTCCAGAAAAATGGTGGGTCAATTAGAAACGGGTGCTTGCCTAGAAACTGAATCTTTATATTTAGATATAACAAACACAAAAGGGATGCCCAGGCATTCACATTAAAAAAGGAAAAACATGAGCAATCGACTAGAAGGTAAAAATATTATTGTGACAGCTGCAGGCCAGGGAATTGGTAAAGCAACGGCTATAGCATTTCATAATGAAGGAGCAAATGTAACTGCAACAGATTTAAATAATAAAACTTTAGCTGAATTAAATAATGAATATCCTAAAATTAAAGTTCAAACTTTAGATTCAACAGACAATAATGCTATTTCAGAATTTATGAAAAGTATTGATAAAGTTAATGTTTTATTCAACGCAGTAGGTTTTGTTCATCATGGAACTATTCTAGAATGTGAAGAAAAAGATTGGGATTTTTCTTTTGATGTAAATGTCAAATCTATGTATCAAATGTGTAAAGCAATTTTACCTTTAATGGTTAAGCAAAATGGTGGAAGTATAATTAACGTTTCGTCATGCGCCTCTAGCCTTAAAGGTTTTCCAAATAGATTTGTTTACGGAACTACAAAAGGAGCAGTAATTGGCTTAACTAAATCAATAGCTGCAGATTTTGTAAAACAAAATATTAGATGCAATTCTATTGCACCAGGAACAGTATTTTCACCTTCTTGGCAAGATAGAGTTAATCAAAGCCCGGACCCGGTACAAGCAAAGAAAGATTTTATAGCAAGACAACCAATGGGAAGACTAGGAACAGCAGAAGAAATAGCTGCTGTAGCAGTTTATTTAGCTGGAGACGATGCAACATTTACTACAGGAACAACAATTTCTGTTGATGGTGGAATTTCAATTTAATAAATTAAGAAAAGGAAAATTATGAAACTATTAAGAGTAGGTGTTAAAGGAAAAGAAAAACCAGCAACATTAGATAAAAATGGAAAATTTAGAGATTTAAGTTCTCATATTACTGATTTAAATTCAGATACTGTAAATTTTGAAACTATTAAAAAATTAGAAAGTATAGATTTAGAAAGTTTACCTGAAATTTCAAATTCTGAGAGAATAGGAGCTTGTATTAATAAGCCAGGAAAGTTTGTAGCAATTGGTTTAAATTATTCTGACCATGCAGCAGAATCTGGTATGGATGCTCCATCAGAACCTATTGTATTCATGAAAGCGACAAGCTCAATTAATGGTCCTAACGATGATATTGAAATTTCAAAAGATTCAAAAGAGCTTGATTGGGAAGTAGAATTGGGAATAATTATCGGAAAAGACACTAAAAATATTAGTGAAAAAGAGGCTGAAAATCACATTCTTGGATATTGTTTAGTAAACGATGTGAGTGAAAGAGAGTGGCAACTTAAAAAAATGGGACAATGGGTTAAAGGAAAATCACATGATACTTATGGACCAATTGGACCTTATTTAGTTACCAAGAATGAAATCTCCGACATTAACAGTCTTAATTTAAGCTTAGATGTTAATGGGCAAAGAATGCAAACTGGAAACACAGATAAAATGATTTTTAATGTGTTCTTTATTGTTTCATATTTAAGTAAGTACATGACGTTACAAGCGGGTGATATCATTACGACTGGAACACCTCCAGGAGTAGGTATGGGAAAAAAACCACAGGTATTTTTAAAAGCAGGTGACACAATTAGATTATCAATTGATAATTTAGGTGAACAAAACTCAAAAGTTGTAGCTGAATAATTTGAATATCATAACTTCAAAGCCCAAAGTTATATGGAATTCGAAAACAATATTAGGTGAAGGCACCTTATGGGTGCCATCACACAATTCAATTTACTTTGTTGATATTAAGAAAAAAAAGATTTTTACTTTAAATGTTAAAACTAATAAAAGAAGAATTATAAAGATTAATAAAGAAATTGGGTTTCTAGCTCACATTAAAAAAGATATCTTTATACTTGGTTTACAATCAGAGCTTAGAATTGTTAATCTAAAAAATAAAGAAACTATTAGATCTATTCCAATTGAAGAAGACAAACCTCTAAATAGAATAAATGATGGAAAAATTGATCCTGAAGGTAGATTATGGTTTGGTACTATGGATAATCTTGAGAGAAACATTAAAAATGGATCTTTATATTGCTTAGATAAAAAACTTAATATTCATAAAGTCGATACAAAATACTATATTACAAATGGTCCTGCTTTTATTAACTCTGAAAACTTCTTACATACTGATAGTCGAAGTAAAACAATTTATAAAATTAGAATAAATAAAAAATACAAGATAATTAAAAAGACAAAATTTTTAAAATTTTCAAAAATAGATGGCTCACCCGATGGAATGACAATTGATTCAAAAAAAAATGTTTGGATTTGTCATTATGGTGGAGCATGTATTTCTGTTTATAATTCAAGAGGTAAAAAAATTCACAAAATTGAATTACCAGCAAAAAATATTACTAATTGTACGTTTGGTGGATTGAGTAATAATGAAATTTATATATCAACTGCCTTAAAGGGTATGACTAAAAATGAAATTAAGAAATATAAACTTTCAGGCTCTTTTTTTAAAATTAAAACAAATGTTAAGGGGATTAAGTCAAAAACCTTTAAAATTTAAAATTACAAAGTGATTAACTGTAGTTTAAAAATATTATAGGATATAATAAATCATATGCAGAATATTAGCTTTATTGGAATTGGTCTTATGGGGTTTCCAATGGCAAAAAACCTTCTTAAATCAGGCTTTAACTTAAGAGCTTATAATAGATCTCAAGATAAAGCAGATAGATTAAAAGAATTTGGAGCAGAAATATCTACATCTATCAAAGACGTTGTTACAAATTCTGATGTAATTATTACGATGCTTACAGATGATGCAGCAGTAGAAAAGGTAATGGGCAGTGATGAGTTTATATCTAATATTAAAGAGGGAGCGACTGTAATTGATATGAGTTCGGTTAATCCAGTTTTGACCATAAAATATTCAAAAAAACTAAAAGAAAAAAAAATAGATTATTTAGATGCTCCAGTTTCCGGTGGAACTATTGGGGCAGAAGAGGCAACTTTAG
>Ga0206129_10001366_pt1 | contig 33320 bp, 24 predicted proteins | sample Helgoland_Spring_8_FD_148616 | JGI IMG/M metagenome (GOLD analysis project Ga0206129, IMG submission 148616) | Pelagic subsurface seawater microbial communities from Kabeltonne, Helgoland, North Sea - Helgoland_Spring_Bloom_20160502_2 | ecosystem: Environmental > Aquatic > Marine > Epipelagic ...
GGCACCGTAGAAGATGCCAATTCTGGTGCGCCCATTGAGTTTGCCACCATCAGCATTTTGGCCTTTGACCAAGACAAGGTGATCACAGGTGGAGTCACCGATAACAAGGGCCGTTTCCGCATCACGGAAATCCCCGTTGGCCGTTTCCGTGCACAGATTGGCTTCATGGGGTACCTATCGACAACGGTCAATGACATCCGACTGACCCCACGAGGCGGCATCGAACAAGACCTGGGCACCCTGCGCCTCGAACCCAACATTCGGGCGCTTGAAGCCGCAGAAGTCGTAGAGCAAAGGTCCAGCCTCGAGATGATGATCGACCGCAAGGTGTTCCGCGTAGGCGATGACCTGAATAGTGCGGGGTCAAACGCCACCGAGTTGTTGCGCAACGTCCCGAGCATCGATGTCGACATCGACGGTAACCTCAGCCTTCGTGGATCTGGCAACGTCACCATACTGATCGACGGCCGACCCAGCGGAATGACAGGCAGCGCGACCCAAAGCCTGCTCGAACAAATTCCCGCAAGCAGCATCGACCGGGTCGAGATCATCACCAGCCCCACCGCCAAATACGATCCCGAAGGCGTGGCAGGCATCCTGAACATCATCCTTAAAAAAGACAAGCTCGAAGGCAAAAACGGACAAGTCAGCATGACTTGGGGGACCAACGAAAACCACAGTGGATCCTTTAATGGGAACATCCGTGGCCAGAAGCTGAATTTCTCGGTGAATGCTGGTTGGAACCAACGCAATGGGTTCCGCCGTGGAGACAGCGAGCGAGAGCAGGCCTTCGGCGGAGAATTGGCTGGTGGGTACGACTCTTTGAGCGTGTTGACTTCCAATAGCTACACCGACAACTTGCGCTCCAGCTGGAACTTTAAAACGGGCCTCGACTGGATGCCTTCGTCAAAGACCACATGGAACATGGGGTTCAGGACCAACCAAGGCAACAACTCAGGAGTCGAAGACGTCGTGAACTTGGAATCTTGGAGCACCGATGCCATCGGCGGGTTTACCCGATTTGGAATGTCCAACAGCGAAAATTCCTCCATGGACCTCGACTTGGGTTATGAGCACAAATACGGTGAGCGCCATGTGTTGCAGTCCTTTGCCCGCTGGTCTCAGCGCAACAACACTTCTTCAGATTCTCTGTGGCAAGACCTGCCCAATGCGGCACTCGATCCTGGCTACCTCTCCAACGCCAACCTCAACGATGGTGGAAATTGGAATGCGACCCTGCAAGTCGACTACGAGAAACCGCTGGACAACGACGGGAAACTTGAACTGGGCTACAAAAGCATCTTGCGGGAAAGCAATGAAGACCAGCAGTTCTGGCAGAAAGACACCACAGGAATGCCCTTTGTGCAAGCCTATGACTTCCGATACCGTGAAGACATCCATGCTGCCTACGTCACCTGGGGCCGCAAATTTGGCGCCTGGGGCGTGCAAGTGGGAGGGCGCGGAGAGACCGTCTACACCACCGCTGAGCTCAAAGGGGACAGCACAGACATCGCAGCGGTTTTGGCCCAACTCGGCGGAAGCGACGCCACCTTTGTGAACGACTACACCAGTTTTTACCCCTCGACCAACCTGAGCTATACGGTGGACGACCGCAACCAATGGGTATTGAGCTACAACCGTCGAGTCAACCGGCCTCGCGGGAGACAGGTGAATCCGTTTGTCGACAATGCGGACCCGCGGAACCTGCGCTACGGCAACCCCTTTCTTCTGCCCGAATACACCGACGGTTTAGAGTTTGGTCACCAACTCACCACCAAGGCCCTCACCGTCACGACCTCACTGTTCTACAAAACAACACGGGACGTTATCCGCAGGTTTGTGGAGGTCGATGATGCCGGCATTGCCTACCGCACGTTCGTCAACCTCGCCCGACAGACCAACTCTGGACTGGAAGTCGTCGCCATGTGGCGCAAAGGACGCAGCCTCCAACTGCGCGTCAACGGCAGCATTTACCATCAAAAAACCGACGGCTCCAACCTGGCGCCGGACCTCGGCAACAATGGCTTCCAAGGCAGCGCGGGCTACCAAGTATCGGCCCTTGTCAAAGGCGGGTGGAAGGTGCAAATCAACGGGCGTTACAGGGCGCCATCCCAGTATACGCAGGGCACTTTCCAAGGCTACATCTCCCACAGCGCGGCCGTCAGCAGAGACTTCTACGACGGCAAAGTCAAAGGGTCGCTGCGCGTCAGCGATGTGTTTGACCAGCAAGAATGGTCGTACACCTCTGAGGGGAGGGACTTTTTCCAAGACGGCACCTTCAAACGACAGAGCCGCTTCATTTATGCCAGTGTGACTTGGTCTTTCGGCAAGCTCGAACCCGGACAACGGGGCAGAGGCAACGGAGGCTATGGCAGTGGTTCAGGGGGCAGTTTCGATGGAGGAGACTTCTGAAGCCAAACGCACCGGCCCCATCCTCTTTTTTGACGGGGGCTGCGCTTTGTGCCACGGCGCAGTGCGCCGGCTCATTCGATGGGAAAGTGCACCCCTCCAAACCCTGCGTTTCGCCCCTCTCGACGGGGCCACAGCAAAAACGATGCGCACGCAGGGCGCGCTGTCACACGAACAGAATGCCGTGGTGCTGTGGACGCCAGATGCTGTGCTGTCCGGGGAGGCTGCAGCAGGAGCAGCGCTCAAACTGATCGGCCGCACGGGCTGGGCAAGCGCCTTTGGCATGCTGCCCAAACCCTTGCGCATGGCAGGATATCGCTTCACCGCCCGGCACCGCCACAACTGGTTTGGCCGGGTCTCTGAATCGTGCCCACTGCCCGCATCACCTCAACGGTTCTTGCCATAACAGCGTTTTCCTTAAATGCCAAAGCATGCGAAGCCAGAGCACCGCAGACCATGCACTGCGTACTTTCGCCCCCCATGTCTGGACCTCTATCCACCCGCCAAGTCACCGAGGGCATCGGCCCCCTTGCGCCAGCGGATTTGAAGGGGGCCCGTTGGCATTGGTTCGACACATACAGTGAGGTTCCTTGGGAAGCATGGGAGGCCTTTCCCGGTGGCTCAGCTTACTTGGACCGCCGCTACCTCAAGGCCATGTCGGGTCACGGCAAGGTCCAATGCAGGTTGGGCATGATCAAGGCCAATAACGGCTCCTGGCTCGGCGGCATTCTCATGCAGGCCGTCCAATCTGAATCCCGTTCTCCAGCTGACCACATGGATGTGTCCATTGGCGTCCGCATCGCCACAGCCATCATGCACCCGGGTGGGAGGCCCTTCCGCTTTAGAACCCTTGTGGCCGGCCAAGGTCTGGGCAGTGGCGAGCACACCTTCTTATGGCGAGAGGACATACCACCTGCCCAACAGGTTCAGTGGGTCGAACAGGCCTTTGACCAATGCGCCAAGCACTGGGGCATCCGTATTTGGATGGCCAAAGATTTTGGCCCCGAGTTGGACGCCGCCCTGGCGCCCCACTGGGGCCGACGATGGGCCCGCGCCACCTTTGATCCCGTGATGGAGGTCCCCCTCGACCCTACGTGGACCTCTGCGGATCAATGGCAAGCCGCCCTCCGCACCAAAGCCCGCACCAAGGTGCGGAGCATCCTTACCCGCAGCGCGGACCTCGACGTTGAACGCATTCACGAAACAGCCGAGCTCGAGCGCTTGGGACCACAGCTCATTGCACTCTACGACCAAGTCTATGGCAGGGCGAGCATTGTCATGGGGGGGTTAGAAGCCCGCGACTTCGCACGTCTCGCAGAGGAACTCGGACCTGACTTTACCGTCATGACCTACCGCCAAGAGGGCCGCCTTGTGGGTTTCCAGTGCGGCATGCACCACAGAGGGAGCGGCACCATCGAGGCTTACTACGTGGGTTTTGAATCTGAAATCAACAAGGAACGGGCGCTGTACCAGCGGATGCTCTTTGAATTCATAGCATGGGGCATTTCCCTTGGAGCGGTTCGGGTGGTGATGGGCCGGACAGCGCTCGAGATCAAGAGCACCCTCGGTGCCTTCCCCATCGCCCTCTCCACTTTTGTGCACATCAATTTCCCCTTGGCCATGCCTTTTTTGCGTTGGATGATTCGAAAGGCACCGCCACATCCGTTTAAGCCTCGCCGAGCATGGCTGGCCGAATGGTGCGAGCGTTGGCAGGAAGCCGGCTACCGCATCAATTGATTTCCTCCACGGTACCGCGGCCCAAAAAGGCCATGGCCAAACTGCCAAAGACAAAGAGCAAGAGCAATCCGCTGCCCAAAGAAGCCATGGTGCGCGCGGACTGGACCGAAGGCAAGACAAACGCCATCTCCACCGAATGCTCACCGGCGGGGACCACCACACCACGCAGGGCGTAGTTGACCCGCAACAGATCAGCCGGTACGCCGTCAATGGTCAATTGCCACCCTTCTGGATAATGGACCTCACTGAACACCAGCAAACCCTTGGCAGGCGTCGAAACACGGTATTCCTGAGCATCGGGCGTGAACGACACCAGCTCGGCACGGCCTCCATTCGCCGCTCCAGGCAGCACTCCTGCAAGGGCATCAGAATGGACTTCTGGTACCACGGCACGGCGCGAATCTGTCAAGGATTCCATGGCGGCCATTTCGGCGTCCGCGCCATCTGCTATGGACCATCCATTGGCAAACCACGCATTACCCAGTGCCTCTCCATTGGGGATGGGCTGTTGCGCAGGGTCGTAGATGATGTACTGCGCGTTGAGCATGGCATGCACCGGCATCGCCGCCAGCGCTTCATCCATTCCCGCAGAATTCGCCAAGGCCGCAAATTGTTGCTGCTCGGGCTGCAGCACGCGTTCAATCAAATCTTGATAGCGGCGCAATTTGGCACCGTGATAGCCTCCTACACTCCGGTGCAGGTAACTGACGGACGCATCGCTAAATGCCCCGCGCAGGTTGAGCACTCGAAAGTGATCCACCGTCTGAAGTCCTGAAAATTTAGCCGCATCTAAAACGCGTTGCTCCCGCTTTCCGATCCGACCGGGGTAGGCAGCACGCACCCGCTCGACCTCAGCCTCGATGGCTTGCTGCACAGCGGGATTACGCCGCACCCGGTCGGCCAAAATCGCATTGTCCGCAGCAGCGGCGGTGTAGGGATACTTGTATTCGACGGTGCGCACCCAACCTCTGTCAGCAGGCTGATAACGGCGGGCCACCGAATGCATCTCCATCATCGTGACCAATGCCATGAATCCTATGAGACCATTGATGACCATGGGACGCGCGCCGCTGGCCCGCAATCGCACTGCAGCCAACAGTCCTGCCATTGCAACAAGCACCAAACCAAAACTGCGCCAAACGTCTGCGCTGAACACCTCCAATCTCTGCTCGAGCGCCCTGGCCGCTCCCAACTGCTCGACGGCACGGTCTGGTCTCACATGACTCTCAAAATCAAAAAACACAGTGGGCATCGCTCCAAACATCAAGAGCAACGCCACAGGAATGCCTGCTGCGACGAACAGCTTTCGGTTCCACTCCACCTTTCCTGCTGTCACATCCTTGAGCAACAGCCCCACGCCTATCGGCAGCATGCATTGGATGAGCATGAGCATCATCTTGGTGTCCCGGAACTTGGCAAATCCTGGCACATGCTCGAGGAAAAAGTCGGTCAATCCAGACGTATCGCGCCATGACAGCACGATGGCCAAGAGCGCCACCACCAGCATGGGCCAGCGCAGCACATCACGCCTCAGCACCAAAGACGCCATAAACAGCGCCATCAAGATGGCGCCAAAGTAGAATGCCCCGCCACTAAAGAGCTGCTCCCCCCAATACAAGGGGTTGTTCCCCCCTTTGATATCGGGCACCATGATGCTCCACCACTCACCGCGGCCCATGGAATACTGCAAGATGTAATCCTTGTCGAGGCCCGTATCCGCCACTTCCACTCCGGCAGCTGGGGTCAACAGCACTTCTCCCCGCGTGGTGTGCGGCGTATAGTCCAAGGTCGGCTTGATCAAAGCTCCATTGGGAATGAGGGCGATGCCCGCAGCAGCCAACAACACCCCGCCTGTAACCAAAGCCCGGCGCGCTGCACCCGACATCACCAGCCTGACCGTTTCTGCGATGCCAATACCCCCGACCAAAAAGGCCAAGTAATAGGTCATCTGCAAGTGGTTGGCCGACAAATTGACAGCTGTAAAGGCCGCAGCAAGACCCGCACCCAACCACAGGTTTCGACGGTACGCCACCAGCACACCCGCCAAGATGCCCGGCAAGGTGGCGATCGACATCACTTTGGCCGCGTGGCCGGCGCCGAGGTATAAAATGTTGATCGTACTCAATCCAAAACCTATGGCCACAAGGGCCGAAATCCAGGGCCCACAACCCAACACTGCAGCCAGTAAATAGGCGCACAACAGCGCCACCAGGAGGTGGTCAGCAGGACGCGGAAAACCCATGCGCAGGATGCGACCCAGCCAAGAACCCGCATTGACATCAGAGGTCCGCATGCCCAATTGGAATGTAGGCATACCGCCAAATTGACTGTCGGTCCAAAGCGCTTGCTCACCCGTCCGATCGCGGTGGTCATTGACCTCCTTGGTTGTCGCGATGTGGTGCTCGATATCCGGCATCCGGAGCCGATATCCATCAAAGGACTTTTTATAAAAAGTGCCTGCGATGACCATCAACACAACGATGGCCATCACATGGGGCAAGACAGCGCGCAAGAGCTGGGCAGGATGAAGACGGTCGCTCATTGGGGCAAGTTAGGCACCACAGAGAAGTGGGGCCGTCTCAGGAAGTGCCGCTTTGTCCCCCCTCTTCGTCGGCAACTTCTTCAAATTCGACATACTCACCGAGGTGGTCATCTTTGGCTTTCTCAGGGGTTTGCCCTCTGTCAGGCGCCCCTGAACCAGCCCCCCTTTGGGCGCCTTGTCGCGGTGAGGTCCGCCCCCTGCCACCAAATACGCGGTCGAGAAAGCGAAAGACAAACCAAGCAACGACCAGTCCAACCAGGGTGCGAAACAACCCGGGCAACATTACTTGGACAGGTAAAGGTTGCGCTCAGAGTAGACCTTCCTGAAGAACGGGTCGCGCAACGTATCGATAAAGCGAATCGCCTCTCCTGTTGACTTCATCTCCGGACCGAGCTCCTTGTTGACTTCCGGGAACTTCGAATAGCTGAAGACGGGAATCTTGATGGCGTAACCACGCTTCCGGGGCTGAAAGTTGAAATCCTTGACCTTCTTCTCTCCAAGCATCACCTCCGTAGCATACTTCACATAAGGCTCCTGATAGGCCTTGGCGATGAAGGGCACCGTGCGCGATGCACGGGGGTTGGCTTCGATGACGAACACCGTGTCGTCCTTCACGGCGAACTGAATGTTGAGCAAGCCCTTGGTTTCCAAAGCCACTGCCACCTTCTTGGTGATGTCCTCAATTTGGGCCAGGATCAAATCCCCCAAGTTGTAAGGAGGCAATACGGCATAGGAGTCTCCAGAATGGATACCGGCAGGCTCAATGTGCTGCATCACACCAATGATGTAGGTGTCTTCTCCATCGCAAATGGCATCGGCCTCGCACTCAATGGCCCCTTCCAAGAAATGGTCAAGCAAAATCTGGTTGTCCGGCATGTCGCGGAGGATGTCCACGACGTGGTGCTCTAGGCCCTTTTCACTGATGACAATTTTCATCCGCTGACCACCCAATACATAGCTCGGACGCACCAAAAGGGGGAAGCCCAACTCTCGGCTCAACTCGATGGCCTGCTGCGCCGAAGTCACCGCTCCAAATTTTGGATATGGGACTTCAAGGTCCTTGAGCAGGGTAGAGAAACGGCCACGGTCCTCCGCAATGTCGAGCGCTTGATAGCTCGTCCCCATGATCGGAATGCCATAACGCTCCAGCTTTTCGGCCAACTTCAATGCCGTCTGCCCGCCCAGCTGCACGATCACGCCTTCGGGCTTTTCGTGTCGGATGATATCGTAGATGTGCTCCCAGAAAACCGGCTCGAAATACAGGCGGTCCGCTGTATCGCTGTCGGTCGAAACCGTTTCGGGGTTGCAATTGATCATCACCGCCTCGTAACCGGCAGCGCGGGCCGCCATCACGCCGTGAACGCAGCAATAATCAAACTCGATCCCCTGGCCAATGCGGTTGGGTCCACTGCCCAGCACCACAATCTTGCGCCCCTCGGTTTTGGGTGACTCGTTGGCCTCGCAAAACGTGCTGTAGTAATAGGGGGTTTGCGCTTTGAACTCAGCGGCACAGGTATCCACCAAGCGGTAACTGCGTTCAATGCCCAGGTCGACACGGCGGTCAAAAACCTCGCTTTCCTTGGCCCGCACAATGTGGCCAATCTGCCGGTCCGCAAAACCCTTGAGCTTGGCCTCCTTCATGAGGTCAAACGGAATGTCTTCAAGGCGGTACTTCCCAATGCGGCCCTCGAGTTCGATCAGACCCTCAATTTGACGCAAGAACCAAGGGTCAATCTTGGTCTTTTCCTGAATCGTATTCATGGGGATGCCCAACTTGATGGCATCGTAGAGGTGGAACAGCCTGTTCCAAGAGGGAAACTGCAAGGAGTGCAGAATCTGGTCCTGGTCGCGCAGCTCTTTGCCGTCGGCACCCAGTCCGTTCCGCTTGATCTCAAGAGATTGACAAGCTTTTTGAAGGGCCTCCTGGAAGCTCCGTCCAATGCCCATCACCTCACCCACGGACTTCATCTGCAAACCCAGTTCGCGGTTGGCCCCTTCAAACTTGTCGAAGTTCCAACGCGGAATCTTCACAATCACGTAGTCCAACGTAGGCTCAAAGAATGCGCTCGTCGTTCCCGTGATGGGGTTGGTCAACTCGTCGAGGTGATAACCAATCGCAAGCTTGGCAGCAATCTTGGCAATCGGATAACCCGTCGCCTTGGAAGCCAGCGCCGAAGAGCGGCTCACACGCGGATTGATTTCGATCGCAATAATGTCCTCTTTGTCATCAGGCGACACCGCAAACTGCACGTTGCAACCTCCGGCAAAAGCACCGATGGAGTTCATCATGTGGATGGCCATGTCGCGCATCCTTTGGAAGGTGCTGTCCGACAGCGTCATCGCTGGGGCCACGGTAATGGAATCGCCCGTGTGGATGCCCATGGGGTCGAAGTTCTCAATAGAACAAATGATGACCACATTGTCGTTGGCATCACGCAACAACTCCAGCTCAAACTCCTTCCAACCCAGCAGCGCCTTATCGATCATCACCTCGTGGATCGGTGAGATGTGCAGCGCGCGGGTCAGCAATCCGTCAAACTCGCCGGGGTCGTGCACAATGGAAGCCCCCGCTCCTCCGAGGGTGAAGGACGAACGGATGCACAGTGGGAACCCGAATTTCTGCGCCGCTTCCTTGCCTTCGAGAAAACTCTTTGCGGTCGCTTGTGGCGCCATCGGAACCCCGATCTCGTCCATGAGCAACCGGAAACGCTCGCGGTTCTCAGTGATGTCGATGGCGTCAATGTTCACGCCGATCAGCTTGACCCCATGTTCCTCCCAGATGCCCATCTCATCACAGGTGATGCAGAGGTTCAAAGCCGTCTGCCCGCCCATGGTGGGCAAAACAGCATCGATGTCGTGCTTCTGAAGAATCTCTTCAATCGACTCCGGCTCGAGCGGTTTGAGGTAAATGTTGTCTGCCACGACCGGGTCGGTCATGATGGTGGCAGGGTTGGAATTGATGAGGGTCACCTCAATGCCTTCTTCGCGAAGCGAGCGCGAGGCTTGAGATCCGGAATAATCGAACTCGCAAGCCTGTCCGATGACGATGGGTCCACTTCCAATGATGAGGACGGACTTGATGCTCGTGTCTTTCGGCATTTTTTTTTTCCGGACAGCAACGACGCTCTCTGGGAAAACCGGTGCAAACCTACCCCACACCCTCCAATCCTCCTCGCTCTGTTTTCCACACGAAATCCCGGATGAATGACAAAGAACCACCGAACTTTGTCGCCATGGCTTTGTCACCCGATGTCGTTCCTGAGTCCACCCCATCCGAAGTGGTACGCAAAGTGCACAACCAGAAGGGTGTAGCCATAGAATACGCCCTGTGGAAACCGCCGAATTCATCTGGCCAATGTGCCATTGCGCTGCACGGGTTCAGCAGGCCGCTCGAAGACATGCTGGCAACCCGACCGTTGCTCCCTGACGGCATGGCACTTCTGATGCCGCATCTGCCTGCCCACGGCCGCTCTTCGGGACACCACAGGCCGCTCGAGATCGCGGAATGGACCGAGGCGATGAAAGCACTCCTCAATGCCGAAGGGCTCGAATTTAGCGGCACCCTAATCGGGTATAGCCTTGGGGGACGACTGGCCCTCACCTGGTTTGGTTTGAACCCGACGCAGTTTTCCAAGGTGATGCTGCTGGCGCCCGATGGACTCGTCAAAAACCCAGGCTACCGACTCTCAGTGGACACCACCCTGGGCCGCGCCTGGCTTGGCCAAAGCGAAAAGCAGCGAAATGCCATCGTCCGTATGCTCACTTGGTGGCGGGCCCGGGGCATCCTTCCAGAGCACTTTTACCAGTTCTCACTGTTTCATTTGGCTTCAGCAGAAATGTGGGCCATGGTCGTCGATTGCTGGTGCTCTTTGCGCCAGTTTTGGCCCCCAAAAAGCAGGCGTTTACAGGAGCTATCAAAAGCACACCCCGGTATTTTAGAAGCCCATTTCGGAGCGCGCGACAAGGTCATTAAACCCGCGAATGCCCGCGTTTTGAACAACGTATGTCCTGTCCATTTTCACCCTTGCGGTCATGGTCTTTTGCGACCGGACATCATCGAAAGGATTGCTTCACCATCTTGAACCCGTGAACGAGAGCACGCCACATCCCATTTCTGAGCGCTGGATCACCTCTTTGGAATCCGCTGTTTCGGAGGGCCGCAAAGGCCTTGCTGTGTTGGTGGACCCCGACAACATTCGCGACAGCCAAGACTTAGATTGGATGTCTGGCCCGGGATTTGACGCTGTTCACACGGTATTGCTGGGAGGCAGCCTGGTCACCGAAGGCTCAATGGATACCGTGGCGTCTTGGATCCGTGAGCGCACCGACACCCCCATCGTGCTCTTCCCTGGGGCTCCAAGCCAACTGACCGCAGAAGCCGACGCCCTGTTGTTCTTGTCCGTGATCAGCGGGCGAAACCCCGATGCCCTCATCGGCAAACACGTAGAAGCGGCCACCCGGGTCCGAGAGCTGGGACTCGATGCCGTAGGCTGTGGCTACATGCTCATTGACGGCGGCCGGACCACCACCGCGCATTACATGAGTGGCTCCTTGCCGATCCCAGGCGACAAGCCCGACATCGCGGCCACCACCGCTTTGGCAGGACACTACCTCGGACAACAGTGCATGTACCTGGACACGGGCAGCGGTGCAGACCGCCCGGTATCGACCGACATGATCGCCGCCGTGCGCGCTGCGGTTCCCTGCCCCATCATTGTCGGCGGCGGCATGACCTCGCCCGACGCCGTCATGGACGCTTGGGCCTCCGGTGCCGACCTTGCTGTTGTAGGCTCTGCCATCGAACGCGACCCCCACTTCCTCAGCGCTTTCGCTGCACAGGCCGAACGCCAGCGCTGAGCAGCGCCTGCCGATCAGAACTTGTAGGTCAGGGCCACATTGAAGTGGCGCCCCGCCTGCGGATAGAAGAAGTTCTCCCGCACCACGAAATCCGGACCTGCGGAATACCCGTAGGTATAGCCATTGGCACTGTACTCCGCGTCGAGCGCGTTTTCCACCCAGACATCGAGCCGGGTGCGATCCAGCACCTTGCCGTCCTTGACCGTTGGCAAGTGGAGGCTCGCCCGCAGCTGGGACACCGTATAGGCCGGCAACAAGGCGGCACCCGTGTTGTCCATGTATTGGTCACCTACGTGCTGGGTCGCCCACTCCAGGTCGAAAGCCACGCCAGATGGCGTATCCGGGCGCACCGCATGCCACAACAACTGACCGCCCCAAAGCACACGAGGGCTAAATGCAATGTCAGTATCGGTGTAGACGGTGCGGATCTCATTGTATTCATCGAAGTTGGCCCCATAGTCGTAGGACACCTCGGTGAAGGTGTCGATGGTGCTCCGTGACAGTGTCGCCTGAGCGCCGAGCTCAAGGGCGTCGGAAATCTGCCATCCAAACTCCATTTCCAATCCGGTCCGGCTGCTTTTCGGGACATTCTGGCGAATAGCGGCGCCCACATCGTTAAGCTCACCCGTAGGGATGAGCTGATCGGTGTACGCCATATGGTAGGCGGTCAAACCCCACGCATACGTGTCGGTGTTGCGGCGCCACCCGAACTCAAAGTCGGTCAAGCGCTCGGCTTTGTCGGCAAATCCAGCGGGGGCATCCACAAAATCGTTGCGACCGGGCTCCTTGTGCGCGACGGCCACGGAAGCGAACACGCGGTCCTCGTCATTGAGGCGGTAGTCGAGGCCCACCTTGGGGTTCAGGAAGTCAAACGTGGCGCTGTCGCGGAGCACGTTGATCGCCACCTGGTCGTTGTCGGTTCCCATCGTCTCGAAGCGCACGCCCCGGTACTGAAGCTCGGCCTGCGCCTGCAGGCGACCGTCCTTAGACCGCTGCACGAAGCGGGCAAACACATTGCGGTCCAGCTTCAAGCCCTCACTGTCGTAATAGGTGTAATTCGGCGTGCCGGCAGTCGAGGCGTTTTCCGCCCAGATGACCCGGCCGAAGTGCACGCCTTCATAGCGGTTGGCGGCGGCGCCCAGCGTCAGGGCAGCGCGTTCCCAACGGCGCTCCGCCCCGAGGACGGCGCCGTAGAAATCGTTGTCGAGCCAACGGCGACGCACCAGGTCGGTGGTCGTCACCGTATCGTCACCCACCACCACGTCCGGCAGCAGGTAGTCGGCGAGATCCTCGCCGGATTTGAACTGCTCAAAGTAGCCCTCCCCATGGGTGAAGTGGCCCGTTGCGGACAGGCGCCAGTCGCCCAACTGGTGTTCGAGGTGGAGCTGCTGATGGTCCTGGCCGTAGTTGTCGACCTCGTCCTCATAGGTGTAGTAGTTGGCTTGGCGCCTGTACTTGATCAGATCGTCGATCTGGCCCTGGCTGTAGCCGTTGGCGTCGCCCCAGGCCTGAATGTCCTCGGCGCTCCCGTCCAGGGCCACCTCCGGGACGCCCCACCAGCTCTGGTAGGTGCGCTCGCGGCCGCTCAGGATCGTGTAGGTCATGGAACCACCATCCCAGACGCGGTTCAGGCCGAGTTGGAAGCTGTTGAGGTCGCTTGAAGCGCGGTCGACCCAACCGTCGCTCATGACGGTGCTGACCCGGCCTTCGGCTGCCCAGCCGCTGGCACTGCGGCCGGTATTCCACGCGAGGTTGGTGCGGAAGGTGTTGAAACTGCCGCCACCCACCATCATGGAGCCACCGGCCTCTTCGGCGATGTTGAGGGTGTTCAGCGAAATGGTCGCCCCGAAGGCCCCCGCCCCGAGCGTCGACGTGCCCACGCCGCGTTGCACCTGAATGTCATCGGTGCCGCTGGCCAGGTCAGGCATATTGACCCAGAACACCGCCTGCGACTCGCTGTCGTTGATCGGAATGCCATTGAGGGTGACATTGATTCGGGTCGGGTCCGTTCCACGGATGCGCAGACCGGTATAGCCCACGCCAGCCCCAGCATCAGAGGTCACAACCACAGAAGGCGTGTACCTCAGGATATAGGGCAAATCCTGTCCGGTATTCCGGTTGGAAATCTCCTCGGCATTGAGGGTTTCGGCAGCAAATGGAGCCCGTTCTGTGGCCCGCACCGCCGTGACAGCAGCAGGCTCAAGGAAGCGAAACAACGTGTCCGACAGAACCGCCGAATCCGCTGATTGAGCAGCTGAACAAAGGGGCAACAAGACGGCAAGAAAAAGAAGGGTATGGCGCATGGTGTGTTCGTTGTTGTGCCACACAGGAATCCGTTGGACGGACCCCACCGCGCCTGCGGTGTTCGCTTCCTTCCCGGCATGACCCGGGCAGGTTCGAGGGTATGATCTCAGCCTTTCGGCACCCCTGCGGACAAGGACAAAACTACTCACCGCATCGATATGTTCAACAAGGCAAACCGTCACGGCACCAAAACCCCAGCAGCCAACAACCGCCGCACTCGGTATCTTTGACCCATGGACGATCGCGCGCGACAGCAAGCCATGGACTGGGCCCTCAATGCCGCAAGAAAGGCCGGTCAATTGCTTGTTGAGCTCGCGGCCAAGCCCTTGGAGGTTGAAACCAAGAAAGACGGCTCTTCGGTCACCAACGCCGATTACGCGAGCCACAAAATCATCGGGTCGGAACTCGCAGCCTCGGGCTGGCCCGTCATCAGTGAAGAGGGCGTCCGCCGTCCGCTCAGCGAACGCCAATCTTGGGAACGGTTTTGGCTGGTAGACCCCCTCGACGGTACCAGCTCTTTTATTCGGATGCGGGCCGGCTATGCAGTCAACATTGCCCTCATTGAGCACGATGGCAAGGACTGGGTACCCATTCTCGGTGTCGTGGCCTTGCCCGATCTCAACGAGATCTACTACGGAGGCAACGGCTTGGGCGTATTCAAGGACAAGCTTTCCGGGTCCAACAAGCCACCCCGAAACATCCGGGCCGACGAAGACGCCTCACCACCGTTCCAATTGCTGATCAGCTGGAACGAAAGTGGCACAGTGAATGACCTCGTCGCCGATGCTGTAGACCCTACCCAAGTGCGGATGCGGCCGATTTCAGGTGCGCGCAAGTTCTGCTTGGTTGCAGAAGGAAAGGCCGAGATCCACGCCCGCTCCACCGGATATTTTGAGTGGGACTGCGCCGCCGGTGATGCCCTCTTCCGCGCGCAAGGCATGGCGGTGTGCGACCTCATCACAGGCCGTCCTTTGAGCTACAACGGACCCACCCTACGCGTCGGTGGACTCATCGCCTGCCGCTTACCACAAGGCAACCCCGACACCCCTTCAGCCTGATCGCAGCGCACCAAAAGGGTCAGCCCATTCGCGATCCCAGCACCCCATCATGAAGGCCATGTGGCCGCTTCGAATCCCAGGGTCAGGCCCCCGCTTTCAGACCCCGCCTTCGCGCTGGCCTCCCGCACGGTAAGGGCCCTCATCGAACTCCTCCACCATGTTGCAATAATTGCGGTAGCGCTCGTCATCCACCGCCCCCGTCTCCAGCCCTTTGCGGACCGCACAACCGGGCTCATTGAGGTGCCGACAGTTGTGGAACTTGCAATTCGGAAGGAGTCGGAACATCTCAGGGAAATGATGGTGCAACGTCTCCTTCTCGATGCGCACAAGACCAAAGCCTTTGATGCCCGGCGTATCGATGATAAACCCACCCGGCGCATCCGGAATCGGGAACATCTCGGCGAACGTGGTGGTGTGCTTGCCCTTATCGTGAACGTCGGACACCTCTGCCGTCTTCTGCTCGAGGCCAGGAATCAAGGCGTTGAGCAAGGTCGATTTGCCCACTCCGCTGTGCCCGCTGACCAAATGGATGCCACTGTTCATCCTCTGGCGCACCTCATCGAGCCCTATGCCCTCCTTTGCAGAAATCGGCAAGCACTCGTAACCGGCCTCGCTGTACATCGTCATCCACGAAGCCAACAGCTCCTCTGCCTCTTCACCGAGCTGCAACAGCACATCCACCTTGTTGAACAGCAATGTCGTTGGGACTCCGTAAGCCTCGGCCGTCACCAAAAACCGGTCAACGAAACCACTAGATGTCGCTGGCTCAACCAGCGTAACCACCAGCCAAGCCCGGTCCACATTCGACGCCACGACGTGGGCCTCGTGGCTCAAGTTCACACTCCGGCGGATGATGCGGTTGCGGCGCGGTGCAATCTCCGTGATCACGCCGGTGCCGTCCTCCTCCTCGGTCCAAGTCACCCCATCCCCCACGGCCACCGGGTTGGTCGTCCGCAAGCCCTCCATCCTAAACTTTCCGCGCAGCCGACATTCAACGCGCCGGCCTTCAGGCGTTTGAACATCGACCCATTTTCCGGTTGATCGAAATACGGTTCCTGTGTGTTTTTCCTCCACGCCTGCAAGTTCGCTGAAATCCCCACATCCTAACTTGCGGACTCATGCTTCTCGAGGTTTCAGGCATCACCAAGAAATTCGGCCCGCAAAAAGCGCTGGATAACGTCACCCTGTCGGTCCCCCGCGGGCAAGTCGTGGGACTCCTTGGCCCCAATGGGGCGGGCAAGTCCACCCTCATGCGTTCCATCTTGGGCTACCTGCCCACAGACGCGGGCACCGTGACCTTGGACGGTCAGGACGTTCGCAATGGAAACGACGCCTTGAAAGGGCGCATGGGCTACCTGCCCGAACACAACCCGCTCTACCAAGAGATGTATGTCCGTGAATTCTTGGACTTCATCGCGGGGCTGCACAACGTCAAGGGCCGCGCTGCAAGGGCCGCCAAGGTCGAAGCCACCATAGAACGCGTAGGCCTGACGCCCGAAGCACACAAACCCATCGCCGCATTGTCCAAGGGCTACCGTCAGCGCGTAGGCCTGGCGCAAGCGATTCTCCACGACCCCGAATTGCTCATCCTCGACGAGCCCACCTCCGGCCTCGACCCGCTTCAGCTCAAGGACATCCGCACCCTCATCAAGTCCTTTGGCCAGGAGCGCACGGTCATCCTCTCAACCCACATCATGCAAGAGGTCGAAGCCATGTGCGACCGCGTCATCATGATCAAGCAAGGCCGCATCGTCACCGACGCCCCCCTCAAGGACATCCTCGCCCAAGGCGGCCTCGAAGAGACCTTCAACACCCTCGCCGGCTGATCGGCACACGTTCTTGCCTGCCGCGGCTCCCGGTATTTCAAATTTTCAATGCACCTTACCGTCACGGTGCCCTGTACAGACCATCCCCTGGGCATGACTTTCCATGACCCGATTTAGATTGCTCCACGCCTTGATGGCACTCGCTGCATGCGCTGTGCTTTCGAATGACACCCTGGCCCAACCCGTGAACGTGGTGGAGAACCCCTTGACGGGCAGAACTTGGATGGACCGGAACCTCGGGGCTTCTCAAGTGGCGACCTCGCCCACCGATACAGCGGCCTATGGCGACCTCTATCAGTGGGGACGCAGTGCCGACGGCCATCAATTGCGCAGTTCTTCTGCCCTTTCAGAGTTGGCAAACAGCGCCACGCCTGGCCACAGCCAGTTCATTCTCGCGGAATCAGATTGGATGTCCACCCCCGACAATGCCCTTTGGCAGGGGGTCGACGGTGTCAACAATCCCTGCCCCAGCGGTTTCCGCCTTCCCACGGAAGCCGAATGGGAAGCAGAGCTGGCCACATGGACGTCTGCCGACGCCAACGGCGCCTTTGCGTCCCCCTTGAAATTGACGCTCGCCGGAGCGCGCAGCCGGATGAGCGGTGCGATTGGAAACGTGGGCACTTTTGTCGGCTACCGCACCAGCAACGCTGACGAAACGGGAACCCGGAACTTGGGCATCAGCAGTGACGCGGCCTTCATGGGCACCCGCCAAAAGGCAGACGGCAATTGCGTGCGGTGCATCCTCGATGCCACAGCGGGAACGGGTGCCCTGGGGCAGCCCCATTGGAAGCTGTACCCCAACCCTTCAGAGGGCTCGGTCTTTTTCCAAGGACCCGCGGCGGGTGTTCCATTCTACGTCCATAACCTCCATGGCCAATGCGTGCTCACAGGGCTGACCCAAGAAGGCATCACCACATTGTCCTTAGACGGCCTTGAACCCGGGGTGTACCTGCTCAACACCGAGCAAACACCATTCTACACGCGCTTCGTCAAGCAATAAGCCGGGTTACCCAATTTGTGTTGCGGATTGAAACCTGGACCTCAAGGCTACCATGAGCAATGCCAACAAGTAAATTTCAGTCCTGATTCACCATCATCTGCATTGCCCTAAATGCTCTTCAACAGCCCTGAATTTCTGGTCTTTCTGCCGATTGTATTCGGGCTGTATTGGTTCGTGACGCACCGCCACCTGCGGGCGCAGAACCTCCTGCTGCTGGTCGCCTCATACATCTTCTACGGCTGGTGGGACTGGCGCTTCCTCGGGCTCATCGCCCTCTCCACCCTCGTCGACTATTTCGTCGGCATCCGCATTGAAGAGGCCGATGACCGGCAGCGGAAGAAACGCTGGCTGTGGGTCTCCCTCGCCGTCAACCTCGGCATCCTCGCCTACTTCAAGTACGCCAACTTCTTTATCGAGAACTGGATCACCGCCTGGGACGGCCTTGGCGTCACCATGCACGCTTCCACCCTCCAGGTCATCCTGCCCGTCGGCATCTCCTTCTACACCTTCCAGACCCTATCCTATTCCATCGACATCTATCGGGGCAACCTCAAGGCCACCCGTGACCCTGTGGCCTTCGCCGCCTTCGTCTCCTTCTTTCCCCAGCTCGTCGCTGGACCCATCGAGCGCGCCACCAACCTGCTGCCACAGATTACCTCACCCCGCAAATTCACCTACGAGCAGGGGCGCGACGGCATGCGCCTCATCCTCTGGGGCATGTTCAAGAAGGTTGTCGTCGCCGATTCCTGCGCGCCCTACGTCGACATGTGTTTCGACAACCCCGAGGCTTTCTCCGGCGCCACCCTCATCCTCGGCGCCATCCTCTTCTCCTTCCAGATCTACGGGGACTTCTCCGGGTACTCCGACATCGCCATCGGCACCGCCAAGCTCTTTGGCTTCGAGCTGATGACCAACTTCAAGTTCCCCTACTTCTCCCGTGACATTGCCGAGTTCTGGAGGCGCTGGCACATCTCTCTCTCCACCTGGTTCCGAGACTACCTCTACATCCCCCTTGGCGGATCCCGCGTCTCCAAGCCCAAGGCCATCCGCAACGTCTTCGTCATCTTCCTCGTCTCCGGGTTCTGGCACGGGGCCAACTGGACCTTCATCGTCTGGGGAGGCATTCACGCCCTCCTCTTCATCCCGCTCTTCCTCCGCGGCACCAACCGGAAGAACACCACCAGCGTCGTCGCCGAAGGGAAGTGGCTGCCCTCCCCCCGCGAACTGCTTCAAATGGGGTGGACGTTTACCGCTGTCACCATCGCTTGGGTCTTCTTTAGGGCGGATGGCATTGCCGACGCTACATCTTATCTCGCGCATCCATTTACCAATTTTCTCGAAGGCGGCGTCAGAAGAGCATGGCCGGCAATACTAGCTGTCAGCATGCTCATTGTCATTGACTTTGCACTTCAGCGGCGAAGTGCTCCAAAATGGTTTGAATCGCGGCTTCTCCGGATTGTTGCATACGGATTCATCGGGACTCTCATCGCACTGCGATTTGAAAGAGCCTCGGCATCCTTCATCTACTTCCAATTCTGATGAAATCATTTGGCAAGCGGCTCATTCCATTTTTTCTGTGCGCCGCCCTGTTCTGGATGCTTGGCTGGTACCAGGCCAATTTTCACGCACCAGAAGGGGACTTAGTCCGGTCCAGTTTTCTCATTACAACACGACATTATCCAGACCCTATCCAATTGCCACCGGCGAGAGACACGACGGCGCGCAACATTCTTCTGGTTGGCGACTCCCACCTTGACCAATCGCCTTTGACCCGCAGGTTCCAAAATCACATGGACATCGAGGTTAGCTCAAATTCTCATTGGGCTTATGAAAGTCCAAACCCCTTCGTTTTGGGCTTGGCCTTGGCTCGGGAAACAAATCCTGATCTTCTTGTAATAGAAGTGGTTGAGCGAAACCTTGTTCCTTTCGCAAGTGACTTTTGCAGACAGGGCAACATACTTGAACCAAAAATCAAAGGCACCTCACCAAAGCGAAAAAATAGTGGGTTCCACCATTTAGGAAATGGTGTCCGTACCGCAGCTTCAATTCTGACCATCCGACACAGATGGTATCAAAATGACAAGTGTCGCACTGTACCCTCTACTAAATACATACCCCTTTATTCTCATGATGAAATCCACCTCATCAACAAAGTTTGGAGTAGACCTCCTGCTCAGGAAGCCACAACTGTATTGAAAGAGCTTAAAGACGCCCTTTCCAATCAGCTCGGCACACGAGGAATCGACTTTTTCATTTACGTCATCCCAGACAAGGCGACCGTGTACCACGACTTCTTCGATTCAGCGGATCTCCCGCCCTCCTTTCTACTGGAGAAATCATTGCCCCCCGACATCTACAGCCCAATTTTAGACATGCGGGAAGCCATCAACGCCGGAACGATGGAAGTCTACAAGTACTCAGACACCCACCTCGGCGAGGCAGGTGCACAAATCACAGGAGCCCATTTAAGCGGAATCCTCCAACAGCGAAATGAGAGGCATTCTACATTGAACATCACTAATTAAAGAAGTCAAACTCAACCCATGCTCTTCAACAGCCCTGAATTTCTGGTCTTTCTGCCGATTGCTATTGGGTAGCCATCTCACCTGATGGGTGAAGTCGTTTTTTGTCTGCTTGATTGAACCAGTGTTGTTTTTCAGGAAAGTTGGCGCATAAAAAAGCCCTGCCGAAGCGGGGCTTTTTTGTTTGTATAAATCGTAGAGAAGCAATTACATCATGCCGCCCATGCCACCGGCACCGGCAGCAGCGGCCGCCGCAGCGGCTTCAGCAGGATCTTCAATGTCTGAGATCACGCATTCCGTGGTGAGTACCATTCCGCTGATGGAAATGGCATTCTCCAAGGCCACACGCGTCACCTTAGTAGGGTCGATCACACCTGCTTCGTGCAAGTCCTCGAACACCTCGGTGCGGGCGTTGTAACCGAAGTCGCCCTCGCCCTCGCGGACGGTATTGACCACGACTGCACCCTCACCACCGGCGTTGGCCACAATCTGGCGCAAAGGCTCTTCGATGGAGCGCATCACAATCTGCACTCCCGTCGCCTCATCATCGTTCAAAGTATCCACTCCAGACAAAGCTTTTCCGGCACGGATCAAAGCAGTACCGCCACCTGGCACAATGCCCTCTTCGACAGCCGCACGGGTAGCGTGCAACGCATCGTCGACGCGGTCCTTCTTCTCCTTCATCTCCACCTCAGTAGCAGCTCCTACGTAGAGCACAGCCACACCGCCAGCCAACTTGGCCAAACGCTCTTGCAACTTCTCCTTGTCGTAATCGCTGGTCGTGGACTCGATTTGAGCCTTGATCTGACCGATGCGGGCCTCGATGGCATCCTTGTCGCCAACACCGTTGACAACAGTGGTGTTGTCCTTATCGATGGTCACCTTCTCGGCAGAACCGAGATCCTCAAGCGTCGCGTTCTCAAGCTTGAGACCGGTCTCCTCGGAAATCACGGTACCTCCAGTGAGGGTAGCGATGTCCTGAAGCATAGCCTTGCGGCGATCGCCAAAGCCAGGAGCCTTGACCGCAGCCACTTTCAGCGCGCCACGAATCTTGTTGACCACGAGCGTTGCAAGGGCCTCTCCATCGACGTCCTCGGCAATGATGAGCAAGGGACGGCCTGTCTGAGCGCTCTTCTCGAGCACGGGCAACAGGTCCTTCATGTTGCTGATCTTCTTCTCGAAGATGAGGATGTTGGGCGTCTCCAACTCAGCCTCCATCTTGTCGGGGTTGGTGACGAAGTAGGGGCTCAAGTAGCCGCGGTCGAACTGCATGCCCTCGACGGTCTTGACCTCCGTCTCGGTGCCCTTGGCCTCCTCGACGGTGATGACGCCCTCGTTTCCGACCTTCTCCATCGCCTGGGCGATGAGGGCACCGATGGTGCTGTCGTTGTTGGCAGAAACTGTAGCGACCTGCTCGATTTTGGCAATGTCGCTTCCGACCTCACGAGAAATCTTACGCAGCTCGGCCACCAAAGCAGCCGTCGCCTTGTCCATGCCCCGCTTGAGGTCCATGGGATTGGCACCAGCCGCCACATTGCGGAGGCCTGCTTTGATCATCGCCTGAGCGAGTACAGTAGCGGTCGTGGTTCCGTCTCCGGCCACGTCTGCGGTCTTAGAGGCAACCTCCTTGACCATTTGGGCACCCATGTTTTGGATGGGGTCCTTGAGCTCAATCTCCTTGGCGACAGAAACGCCGTCCTTGGTGACAGTCGGAGCACCGAACTTCTTGTCGATGACCACGTTGCGGCCCTTGGGACCGAGCGTGACCTTCACAGCATTGGCCAGCGCGTCTACGCCTGCCTGCAGCTCCTTCCGGGCCGCGGTGTCAAAGGTGATTTCCTTAGGCATGTTGAATGATGTTATGAATGAATGTCAATGGTTCAGAGCACAGCGAGAATATCACTCTCGCGCATGATCATGTACTCCTTGTCTTCCCAAGAGAGTTCAGTGCCAGAATACTTTCCGTACAACACGGTGTCCCCGACTTTGACCGTCATGGGCTCGTCCTTTTTTCCATCTCCTACGGCAACGACATTGCCCTTCTGAGGCTTCTCCTTTGCAGTATCAGGGATGATGATTCCGCTGGCGGTGGTTTCCTCCGCTGCGGCGGGCTCGACCACTACACGGTCGGCCAATGGCTTGATGTTTACAGACATGATGTGAACGGTTAATGATAAATGTGATGCTTTGCCTGCGGCATGCTACCCTTAGCCAATCTCGTGCCACAGGTGCAATGCCCCCGGCAACCTGACAAAAGTGCACGCCACGGCGAGTTTTGGCAGATTCGGCGCAAAAAAAATGTCAGCCTGACTGACAGGCTGACATTTTCACGAGGAGACCTTCCTCAATCAGTTGGCCGGAGCTTCCTGCTGCATGGGAGCAGGAGCTTCAGTAGGGGCCGGAGCCACAAACTCGTCTTCTTCAAAACCACCTGTGTCAATAGAACCTCCGGAGAAGGCACCAGTAGCACCGATACACAACACGAAGAGGGCTACGGTCAAATACCAAGTGGACTTTTCGAGAAAATCGGTGGTGCGCTGCACGCCTCCAATCTTGCCTGCGGATTCAAATCCAGAAGCGAGTCCTGTGCCCTTTGGGTTCTGTACGAGGATCACCGCGCCCAACAAAATGGCGATAATCAGGATAAGAACGAGAAGAATGTAGCCCATAATGTGGTGTTCAATTGAAGTCTAAATCCGCGTTTTACTCAGCGACGACAGGGTTTTTCAGTCATCGGCTGCCTTTCGGCCGAGCTTCTTGGATTGGGCCGCAAAATAAACGCTTTTCTCCGGGTATTTCAAGGCCAACAGTTTGTAAGCGCGGCGGGCCCTTCCAATTTGACCCTGACCGGCATAAATCCGGGCCATGGTTTCGGTGATCAAAGAGGCGTCTTCTACCAAACTTTCCTTCGCCAACTCCTTGACACCGCGGTGTTCGTCTTCTTGTCGGATCGGACCAATCGTAGGCTCGTTGCGAATAAATAAATCGATGAGCGCTGCCTGCTGTCCCAACCCGTCTTGCTCAATCTGGTCTGAAGCTGCATCTGAGTCTTGGGCGCTGGCGTCCATGACCGCTTCAATTTGCTGCGCCGCCGCGCGAAGTGCTTGCGAAGGCGTCCGCGCTTCTGACGCTTCCACAAAGCCGGTCGCCAAACTCCGTTGGTAAGCCCATCGGGCCAATGGCGACAAACTGGCCAGGTCAACGGGTTCGCCGGGCTCAGGCGCAGGCGAAAGCGGAGACATGGAAGGGATTTCGCGGTCTGATGGCGGGCCATCCGCGGTTTCGGACGCCCGGTCTTCCTCCGACAGTTCTCGGATTTCCTTTTCGATGCTGCGCTCTATGGCCCCAAGGACCACCTCACGGGCCAAGGTCCCCGGCTCGGGAACCACCACTTCTGGCGAAGGGGCTTCTTCATGGGCCTCCTCCTTTTCGAGAGAAGTTTCACCGCGCTCGGCATCCACTGCTTTCCCATCTACTTCAGACCCCTCCTCGACAGCACCCTCGGCTGCCGGCTCTAACGGGGGCACTTCGCCGGTCGTCGTAGGGTGCCAACGCAGCCGCAAAGCGTCTTCGACTTCGGGTTCCAACGCCTCTACAGCGCGCGCAAAAGAGGCAATCTCCCCCTCGATGCCCGCGCGAAACAACAGATCAAACAGCCGGCCTGGCTCCGTAGAAAACACGGCCGCTTCCGTCAGCCTCTCAGCCGCAGCGAGGGAGCGCGTTTCCCGCGCCGTCTTGGCCCGTAGCATGCGCCCAGCCCCAAAAGCAGGATAGGCCTCGACCCAACGGTCCAAAGTGAGGGCCCAATCGTCCCAATTCACTGCACTGCCTTGGGCCTCCCCTCCGCGTACTGCGTCGAGCAGGCTCATGAGTTCCGAATCTTCCGTCTTGTCCTTCATCGTCCCGCAATATGCGAAGTCCAATCACCAATTGCCGAGGCTCGCATTGAAGACTTCCTGAGTCAACTGTTCGTTGATCTCGTCTACGAGTTCCTGTTCGACATCAAAAAGGTCACTTGTAGCGGGAAAGTCCGCAAAGCGGCTAAACGTCCTTTCAAAGGCCAAGTCCGGCTCCATCATATGGCCATATTGCACCTGAACCTGCATGGTGAGCCTGTTTTGAGAAGCCACCTCCTGCCCCCCCGATACAGCACTCGTAGATACTTCGTACCCCACAATGCGCCCACTGTATTGAATGTCCCCTCCTTCGGTCACCCACCGCAGCGTGCTTTGACGCTGGATCAAATCCTTCAGGGCTTCGGTAAACTTCTGACCCACTTCAGGCCCCGCCAATGGCGCAATGGGCGTGAAATAATCCACGGAGAACGTCTTGGCTCCCGCCGTCTGAGCCCCGTATGGGGTATAGACGCCACAACCCCAGGAGGCCGCGACACATGCCGCAAGCAACACCCACAGTGACTGTTGGATCAAACACCTCATTTGAGGCCGAATTCTTTGATTTTGCGGTACAGGGTCCGCTCGGAAATCCCGAGTTCTGCCGCAGCCTGCTTGCGCCGGTGGCCATGCTTGTTCAATGCCCTCTGGATCAACTCCCGCTCACTGTCGAGCAGTGAAAGCGACTCTTCCACCTCGGTGGATTCCGCGAACCCAGCTTCGCCCTCGCTGGTTTCTGCGGACGCAGCAGCCCATCCAGCATCGCCCCCTGCGCGCTCTGGAAGCCGCAACAAATCCGTGCCCTCCTGCTCCCCAAAAACCCGATTGACCAAGGACTGATCTTCACTCGAACCTGCATCAATCCGACCCTCTTGCATCATCTTCAGCACCAATGACTTCAAGTCATGAAGGTCCGATTTCATCTCAAAAAGAAGCTTGTACAGAATCTCCCTTTCATTCAAGCCTGGCCCCGCACCGTTCTTCTCACCTTCTGGAATGGTCGCCAAATCACGCCGCGGCAATTCCGGCAGGTAATCGAGCAACCGATCTGCATCGACCAGACGTTCCGTTTCTATGGCGCTGATCTGTTCTGCGATGTTCTTGAGCTGGCGCACATTGCCGGGCCAAGGGTAGCGCTTCAATAGCTCTACAGCCTCGGGACCCAATCGGATCGGCGGCATATGATGACGCTCACTAAAGTCTCCTGTGAACTTGCGGAACAGCAAGTGAATATCGTCGCCCCGATCGCGCAACGGAGGCAACATCAGGGGCACTTGATTCAGGCGGTAGTAAAGGTCCTCTCGGAACTTCCCATTGGCCATCGCCTGCTCGAAGTCAAGGTTGGTCGCGGCCACCACACGGACATCGGTCTTGCGGACTTTGGAAGAGCCCACGCGCAGGTATTCACCCGTCTCAAGTACGCGCAGCAAGCGCGCTTGGGTCGCCAACGGCAACTCCCCCACCTCGTCGAGGAACACCGTTCCGCCGTCCGCCTCCTCGAAGTAGCCCTTCCGCGCCTCGTGGGCTCCGGTAAAGCTGCCTTTTTCGTGTCCAAAAAGCTCCGAATCGATCGTCCCCTCTGGAATCGCACCGCAGTTCACCGCGATGTAAGCCCCATGTTTGCGGGTGCTGTTGTGGTGGATGATTTTGGGCAGCGCCTCCTTTCCTGTTCCCGACTCGCCGCGCACGAGCACGGTGATGTCTGCCGGGGCCACGCGCACCGCAGTCGCTAGAGCACGCTCCAATCCAGAGCTTGTCCCTACGATACCAAACCGGGTTTTAACGCTTTGCAGGTTCATGCGATGTATCCTACTTCTTGGGCTTCTTGTGGTGAAATCAACTCACCCTTCAAGGTGACCGCCATGCATTTCATAGTCCGCACGTAGACATACTGGCCAATTTGGGCATCGCCCTTGGGGAAAACCACCACACCATTGTAAGTATTGCGCCCTTGGTACTCCTCGCTGTCTTTCTTCGAAGGCCCCTCGACCAAAACCCGATAAACAGGACCGCACTGGGCCGCCATACGTTCACGGCTGTGAACCCGCTGCAAATCGATGATCTCCGCCAAGCGACGTCCTTTTTCCTCTTCGGGCACGTCGTCCTCGAACTTGCGTTCCGCCAAGGTGCGCGGACGCTCGCTGTACTTAAACATGTACGCCATCTCATAGCGCACCTCCTTCATCAGCGATAAGGTGGCTTCGTGCTCTTCGAGTGTTTCGCCGCAGAACCCCGCAATCACATCGGTGCTGATCGCACAATCGGGCATGATGCGGCGAATGGCCGCGATCCTATTCAAATACCACTCTCTCGTATACCCACGGTTCATCCGCTTGAGGACTCCGCTGTCGCCAGACTGCACCGGCAGGTGGATGTACTTGCAAAGATTGTCCTTGCGGGCCATGACCTCCAGAACCTCGTCGGTCATGTCCTTGGGGTGAGACGTCGAAAAGCGCACCCGCAGGTCTGGGTTGACGTCTGAAACCAGGTCCATCAACTGTGCGAAGCGCACCACGGGCTCATCGGGATCCTTAACGTTGCCCTTGGCGTCCACATTCCATTTATAGGAGTCCACGTTCTGCCCGAGTAAGGTGACCTCACGGTAGCCTTTGTTGTACAAATCGAGCGCTTCCGCCACAATGCTCTTTGGGTCTCGGCTTCGCTCGCGTCCACGGGTGAAGGGGACCACGCAGAAACTGCACATGTTGTCGCAACCGCGCATGATCGAAATAAATCCGGTCACCCCCTTGTCGTCCAAACGCACTGGCTGGATCTCCGCATAAGTCTCTTCTCGACTCAGCAGGGTATTGACCGCCTTCTGACCGCCTTCCACCTCGCCCACAAGACGGGGCAAATCGCGATAGGCATCGGGCCCTACCACCAAGTCTACCAGTTTTTCTTCTTCAAGGAGCTGATCCCGCAGGCGTTCCGCCATGCATCCCAAGATGCCCACTTTCAACTTTGGATTCTTGCGCTTCCCTCCCTTGAGGTGCTGCAACCGGTGGCGGATGCGCTGCTCGGCATTGTCCCGGATGGAGCAGGTATTGAGCAGGATTAAATCGGCTTCATCTTCCTGCTGCGTGGTCGTGAATCCGGCCTCAGCGAGGATGCTGGCCACAATTTCGCTGTCGCTGAAGTTCATTTGACAGCCGTAGCTCTCCAAATACAGCTTCCGCCCACCTTTACCGCCTGCAAGCGGCCCAAGAACCTCGCCTTGGCGCTGCTCGTCTATTGTCTGGTTACCGGGTCTCATGAGGTGGATTCAATGCTGTAGACGACAAAACTACCTCAAACCTGACAACGTGTCAGTATCTGCCTCGCCAAAATTCTCTGCGCCTATGGCGGGTGACCATGAAACAAAACCAGAACATGACAAGTACACCCCTCGTCGCACAGAAAACCCAAGTTTGTCGTTTCCTTTGTGCCCCGAACCATTTCAACAATGAGCAAAAATCTCGTGATCGTGGAGTCTCCGGCCAAGGCCAAGACCATCGAGGGCTACTTAGGTGCTGACTATGTAGTAAGGTCCAGCTACGGCCATATCAGGGATTTGCCCGGTGGTCAGCTCGCCGTAGACGTCGAGAATGGTTTTACACCCACGTATGAGATCACGGCCGACAAAGCCCGGTTCAGTGAGCTTAAAAAACTCTCCAAGTCGGCCCAAACAGTCTGGCTCGCGACGGATGAGGACCGTGAAGGAGAAGCCATCAGCTGGCACCTGCAAGAAGCTTTGCAACTGCCAAATCAAAAGACCAAGCGCATTGTCTTTAGCGAGATCACCAAGAATGCCATTCTCAAAGCCATAGAGCATCCCCGCGACGTGAACATGCCCTTGGTCATGGCACAGCAAGCGCGCCGCGTCTTGGACCGTCTGGTGGGATACGAACTGTCGCCTGTACTGTGGAAAAAGGTGAGGCCATCGCTTTCTGCAGGTCGTGTTCAGAGCGTCACTGTCCGTCTCATTGTAGACCGAGAGCGCGAAATCCTTTCTTTCCAACCCGAGGGATACTACAAGGTGTCGGCCTTGCTCGAAACCGCTGGTTCCGGATTCAAAGCCGAACTCAACAAGCGCATTGGCGACCCGGCCACCGCCGAAGACATCCTCAAGTCGGCACATGGTGCAGACCTGAAAGCGGACCGCGTAGAGCGCAAACCCACCAAGCGCAAACCCACGGCGCCATTCACCACCTCCACCCTGCAGCAGGAGTCAGCCCGCAAACTCGGGTTCAGCGTATCCCGCACCATGCAGGTTGCACAGAAGCTCTACGAAAGCGGACTCATCACCTACATGAGGACGGATTCAACCAACCTGTCTGATGTCGCCCTCGATGGTGCCAAGGACCACATCATTGGGACCTACGGCGAGAAATACCACGAGCTGCGCACATTTAAAACGAGCAAAGCCGGCGCCCAAGAGGCACACGAAGCGATCCGTCCCACAGACATGTCGCGCACCGATGTTTCTGGCGAATCCGACCAACAACGGCTGTATCAACTGATTTTCAAGCGGACACTTGCCAGTCAGATGTCTGACGCCATCATCGAAAAGACCACCGTGGACATCCACCTCCCTGGACGCGAGGAAATGCTCGTCGCCCGAGGACAGGCGATCCAATTCGATGGCTTCATGAAGATCTATCTCGAAGGATCGGACGAAGACAAGGAAGAAAGCGGCATGCTGCCCCGCATGGAGCAGGGCGCTGCGCTCAACCTCAAAGAGATGAAGGCCACAGAGCGCTTCACAAAAGCCACAGCAAGGTTCAGTGAAGCAGCGCTGGTCAAAAAGCTGGAGGAGCTTCAAATTGGCCGCCCTTCGACATATGCCAGTACCATCGCCACGATTCAAAAGAGGGGCTATGTGGTCAAGGAAGACCGCGAAGGCAAGGAGCGAGACTTCAATTCACTCACCCTTCAGGCCGATGGGACCGTACGCTCCGAAACCGAAAAGGAAATGGCCGGCTCAGAGCGCAACAAGATGTTCCCCACCGACATCGGCAACGTGGTGACCGACTTCCTCCAGGAGCACTTCCCGACCATCATGGACTTCCAGTTCACCGCCAAGGTGGAGCAGGAATTCGACGACATCGCAGCAGGAAAAGACGACTGGCAGCGGATGGTCAAGGCATTTTACAAGCCTTTCAACCAACAGATTGAAGAAACCACTGAGCACGCAGAGCGGGCGAGTGGAGAGCGTGAACTTGGTGTTGACCCCGCATCGGGCAAGATGGTACTGGTGCGCATTGGCCGCTATGGCCCCTTGGCACAAATCGGCGCTCCGGACGACGAGGAAAAGCGGTTTGCTTCATTGCTCAAAGGACAAACCCTTGAAGGCATTACGCTCGAAGAAGCCATGCAGCTGTTTGAGTTGCCACGCGACCTGGGCACCTTCGAAGACAAAAAGGTGGTTGCAGCCATTGGCCGCTTCGGCCCTTATGTCCGCCACGACGGGAAGTTTGTGAGCATCCCCAAGGACAGCGAATACACACCGTATGACATCCCCTTGGACTACGCCATCGAAATGGTGAAAGCCAAGCGCGAGGCCGATGCCAAAGCCCTGCTCAAGACCTTTGACGAAGATCCCGACACCCGCATCATTATGGGTCGCTGGGGGCCCTACATCAAGGCTGGAAAGGACAACGTCAAGATTCCCAAAGGCGAAGAGGTAGACAGCATCGACTGGGCCCGAGTGGAACAGCTCAAGGCCGGGGTCATCAAAGCGTTTGCCGAAGACGACAAGTGGAGCATTCGTTTGAAAGGCCGCCAATACTATCTCGTGGCCGACAAGAAGTCGGTACGCATCCCTGTTGGGGAGAAGATTCTCGAGATGGATTGGTCCCGTGCTCAGGAAATCATCAAGGGAACGGCGAAAAAGTCCACGAAGGCCAAGAAAAAGTCCTAACGGCGGCGTGTAGCTTGCCTTCATGGAATCCATCTTTGATTGGGTTGAGCCCACTGAAGCCGGACTGTTCGATATTTCTGACGGTGTAGACAGGATGCGTGACGTATTGCGCATTCACCGCGCAGGAGAACGTCCGGACTTAGAAGGCTGTGTAGCGGCCATTGTAGGCGTCCTTGACCGCAGGGGGAGCGCAGATGGTGCAGAAACAGACCGCGCTCCAGAATGGGTGCGCGGCAAACTGTACAAGCTGACCGTCATGGATCGCTGGGCCCCGGTGGCCGACCTGGGCAACATCGCAGCAGGCCAAACGGCCGAAGACACCATGGCCGCGCTGGACGTCGTGTGCCAAGAGCTCATGACCCGCGGCATCATCCCCCTGGTCATTGGAGGGTCTCAAGTACAGACTTTCCCCATGTACCGCGCTTATGCCAGCCAAGACCGCCCCATCAATGTATCGGTCATCGATGCGACATTGGACTTTGGTGGCGATCCTCAAGTGACCGATGGAACCAACTGGCTCAACCAACTGATTTTACCGGAAGGCGCTCACCTGTTTGACCTCAACACCCTTGGACACCAGCGCTACCTCGTTGACGGCGACACCCTTCAACTGATGGACCGCATGCACTTCGACAACGTACGCTTGGGCCAGTTGCGTGCAGACATCTCCATTGCAGAACCCATTCTTCGGGACTCGGATTTGGCTTCATTTGATGCAGGGGCTGTGCGAACAGCCGACCACCCTGCATCAGGAATCGCCCGTCCCAATGGCCTGAGTGGCGAAGAATTCTGTCAGCTTGCCCGTTACGCTGGATACAGTGACAGGCTCTCATCAGTAGGCTTTTTCGAATCAGACCCCTCGAAAGACGGAGATGGACGCGGAGGCCAGCTGATCTCAGAGGCCATCTGGTGCTTTCTAGAAGGCGTCATGCACAGAATGGGTGACCACCCCCGAGGCTCCACCGACGACTACTTGCAATACAGCGTTGTGCTTGAAGGCGAAGACCACGAGGTCATTTTTTACAAGAGCCCACGCAGCGACCGCTGGTGGATGGACATCCCCACCCCTGGCGCAGGCAACCGCAAAGGCCGGATCCTTTTGGTCCCTTGCACATACGCGGACTATCAATCCGCAGCCGCAGGGCAACTACCGGACCGTTGGTGGCGAACACAGCAGAAGCTGTCATAATCCAAACCTTCGTTTTTCCGCCCATTCCAGACGGCAACGTCCGGGAGCCGTGGTTTTTGCATCCATACTATTGACTTGGATTCCACGACGAGGCATGGATAATGGAGTTTGCAAGCGTAAACCTTAGTCATTTTCGGTATATTAGCCGACCACCCTCGGGTGACTTTTGCAAGGAACCGTTTGAAAATCAGCTGATTGGAATGAATCGCCTACTGATCGTATTGTTTGCTGTCTTGTTCAGCCTCACTGCTGTGGCCCAACAGGACCCGCAGCTCACGCAATTCTACCAGGACAGACTGTCCTTTAACCCTGCCTTTGCGGGTGCGGAGCGCCTACAATATGTAAGTGCCTTCTACCGCAATCAATGGAACGGCTTGGAAACAAATCCCCAGACCACATTGGTACAATACAATGGCAAACCTGGATTTATTCCCGGCGGCATTGGACTGAGCTTCTTCCAAGACAAGTTGGGACAAGAAGAGAACACCGTTGTCAAACTCGCCTACGCATACCACATGGAGCCTGACGCCAATGGCGGCATCCTCAGTTTGGGTCTCGCGGCGAACTACATGGGCAAGACCCTGGGCAACGAGTGGATTTACATCGATGAAGGCGATGCGGTGATTCCCCAAAGCGCAAAAAGCGGGACTACAGTGGATGCGGACCTCGGTGTGATGTACCGTGTGCCCGGCAGCTATTATGCCGGCATTAGCACAACCCGTATTGCAGCTACCGACTTGAAAGACCTCAACATTTCGAGTGTCCGTCACCTCTACCTGCAAGCCGGGTATGAGCAAGGCCTTGGAGATGGCTCATTGCGCCTTCGCTCCCACTTGCTCGCCAAGACGGATCTAAATGCGACCTCTGTCGACTTGCACGCCAACGTCTTGTGGAACGACCTCCTCTATGGAGGCATATCCTTCCGACCTGGAGATGCAGTCGCTCCTGTGCTGGGCTTTGAATACGGCACCACCAAAAACGAAAAGCTTACCCGCTCTGAGCAGGTCTTTCGCTTTGGCTACAGCTACGACGCTACCGTCAGTGAACTGACGAACTACAGCAGTGGCTCCCACGAAATTTTCGTCTCTTACATGTTCAACTTCGAACGCATTCCGATGCAAACCCGTCACGTGAATCCGCGCTTTCTGTAAGCCGAATACACGAAAAGACGTAACCTGACCGTTGTCTTCTTCGTAATCCCGGGACCTGCAACCTGTGAATACGGAACGGAACACGTTCGAATAAAAGGATAGAAACCATGAGAAACGCTGTGATCATCGCCTTTTGTGCTGTGACATTTGCCGGCTGCTACGGCGGCCCCGCAGGTGAACTGGTAGGCGTATACCCTCGGGAGGACTGGGTACAAGTGAATCCCTACGGGATGAACTACATCCACTATGGCTCTTTCACCATGGGTCCAAGTGACCAGGACGTGCCTTACGCCCTGACTGCTCGGTCCAAGACTGTGACCATCCCCGCCTTTTACATTGACATCCACGAGATCTCGAACAACGAGTACCGTCAGTTCGTGAACTACGTGCGTGACAGCTTGTTCCGTGACGTTCTACAAGAGAACGACTTTGAGGAGTATTTCGCGACCGAAGATGAGTCGGGCCGAGAACTGGACCGCTTCATCAACAAAGGCTACACCCTCAAATGGGAAGAGCCCATTGATTGGGACAACGAAGACATCTTCGATGCCCTCTACGACGAGTTCTATTTCCAAGGGTCAGACCGTTTTTACGATCAGAAGCAATTGGACACACGCAAGCTGAACTTCAAGTACTTCTGGCTGAACCTGCAAGCTGCGGCCAACAAAGGAGGTCTGGACTTTGAAATCAACGAACCCAACCAACTCGGGCAGTTGCACAGCGTTCGTGGACACAGTGATCGCGCGCAATTCGTGGTCGAGGAGAACACCAATGTCTACCCTGACACCCTGTGCTGGATCCGCGACTTCACATACGGCTACAATGAGCCTTTGACAAAAACCTACTTCTGGCACCCTGCCTATGACGACTATCCCGTAGTCGGCGTCACCTGGGGTCAGGCGCGTGCTTTCAATGCTTGGAGGACACAGCTGT
>Ga0206129_10001367_pt1 | contig 33305 bp, 39 predicted proteins | sample Helgoland_Spring_8_FD_148616 | JGI IMG/M metagenome (GOLD analysis project Ga0206129, IMG submission 148616) | Pelagic subsurface seawater microbial communities from Kabeltonne, Helgoland, North Sea - Helgoland_Spring_Bloom_20160502_2 | ecosystem: Environmental > Aquatic > Marine > Epipelagic ...
ATCTATTAATGATAAATTATTAATAGTATATACATATTTAGTTTTATTTTTTATTTCTAAAAAGCGTTCAAATTCCTTTGTTTGTGTTATTTGACTTACAACAAATTTTATTTTGTGTTTTAAAATATTGTATATATTTTTATTAAATATTTGAAATATTATTCCTAATTTGTAATTTGTATAAATACTTTTAAATAATGATACAAATGTATCGGAAAAAGAAGCTATATAAAATAATCTATTAGGGAAATTCTTTAAAATATTATTTATTTTTTCTGCAATAATTATCTCATCGTTATCGCATTTAATATCTAAATAAAAAATTATATATTCGTGTGTATTCGTTAATATATCATTTAATTCAACAATATTACCTAACTCGCTTAATAGACTATTTTTAATGTTTTTTTCAATATCATCAATTACATAAAAGTCATCGTGGGCTAAAACAAGTTTAAGATCCTTAGTTAATCTTACATCAATCTCAATTATTTTACTTCCCATATTTACAGCTTTACTAATTGATTCAATAGAATTATCGACGCAATAAGCTGAAGCGCCCCTGTGAGCGATTATATGTAAATGATTTCTCATTATAATTATATAAATATAATTTATTTACGGATAAGCGATTAAATAAAAAACAGAATCTATATAAATGGATAATGATTTTTTAAAAAGTTTAGAAATTTTAAAATCTAACGGATTAATAGTTCATAGTTCTATAGAGCAAAAAACTATAAATGGTATAACAGGAATTTATGCTACTGAGGACATATCTGCTAATACTATAATAACTCAAATACCACATGATTTATGTATTACTGATAACAAAAATTTTAGTATTGTATTCAATAACAAAGAAATAAATACCAAATATAGCAAATATATTCATTGTGTAGCATATTTATTATACGAAAAAAATAATAAAAATAGTATTTATAAATCATATTTTAAATTATTACCTAAATTAGATGATTTAAAAAAAGGGGTAATAGATTTAAATTCAGAAATATACAAAGACTTGAAAAGAGTATCTACAAGCATACATACATATATAGAAAATGGTGATAAACTTTTAATTTCCAATTCTAATTTAATTAATAATTTTTTAAAAGAATATAATTTAATATATAATAAAGAAGAAATAGAATGGGGTATTTTATTTTATACTAAATATGCTTGGGCTAATTGTTTTTGTCCTATTTTGGATTTATTTAATCATTCAAATACGGCTCATACACAAGATTTAACTCCAATAAAGGACAGAATAATTAAAACATACAAAGATATTAAAAAAGGAGAGCAAATATATGACTCTTATGGAGCGAAGGATTTAGTAAGAATTGCATTAAATTATGGTTTTTTTGATAATAGTGATGATATATATTTTATAAGATTGCCCCAAATTTTATTCACTGCCAAAAATGAATTAAATTTTTTTAAAGCTGGTTTATTAATAAATAGAATTGGTGCTAAAATTACAAAACATACAGACAAAGGTATTAGTGTAGAGATTAGTGATATTTTTATTAGTTCTGATTATTTCAATAAAAATATACACGAAAATAGTAAACAAGCTAATACAAAACTAAATAAATTTATAGAAATACTTGTTGAAGTTAATTTACCATATGTTTTGAATATACAATCAAGTGATATACGCTCAAATAATTTTAATAGTAGATTAATGGAGCTATTGCTAATATTAAAAAACAATTTTCACAGCGATATATTAAAGTCTTCTAATGAGTATAGTAATGAACATCAACACATAATAAATGCAATAATTAAGAAACAAAACATAATTGATAAGTTAATAGAAGATTGTAAGAAATTACTGTAATATTTTAGATGTTAGAATGATATAAATGAGCTATGTATCTTTCAAATTGAAAAACTATTATATAATAAAAAATTGGAATAATATTTAAGCTATTTGTTTAATCGAGATTATACAACGCACCAAAAGTTTGTCCCTCAGGGACAAAACAACTTTGTCGCCAATCCCATTCAAATTTTGTATTAATATTCTTATATTCTCGCCATCGCCTTTGTATCCTTTGTACTTTAAATTCATATTCTGCATTTTTACAACTTAAACAACGTTCTATACAAATCATAATATCATTTCCAACTTTTTCCCAATCCCCATATGCTTCGCAATTTTTACAGTAGGACAAACTACCATCATCTTCTTTGAAATATTTTCCATTAATATCTTTAACATATGGATGAAGCCACTTATAATCTAAGGCACTTTTATCTACAATCATATTTTCCCATTCTTTGAATGGGCCTGGTCCCCATTCCCCATGTTTAGTTTGAAAAGATTTACCAAATTCACCATGGTCTTTTAATGTAGAGTATTCGTGCAATTTTCCACAATGAAGACGAAATTTAGGATAAAGTGTTTTTTTAAATTCAGCAACTTCAGGCATATGTTCCAAAGTAACTTCTCTATTACTAAGATATACAAGAATCGATAAAATATTTCCCATTTACTTAATTAATATTAAGTATATCTCTTAAATCAAATTTTTTTAAGAAATATACATTTATAACGATTTATTTAAATGAATCCATATTATTTGCAAGTCTTATTTGTTCATATGATACCCAAAAAATAAATTGCCAAGGAGCTAGCCTACTCCAAATAGGAATAAATCCTTTCCACAAACTCAAAACCCCTTCGTTTTTAACAATTTCTTTAGCCGTCCCAATCATAGTATTTTTACTATCAGCCATAATTCTAGTTTTTATTACATCGGCTGGAGTACTTAAAAATGTAGACCAAAACCCAGAATTAATACTCGCCAAAGCATGACAGTAAAAGGTATCGTCCATGTAATTAAGTAAATATTGTTTACCTGTATCATAGGCTACTAATTCTCCACCAGTCACCAATACAGCTCTCGAAACATTAGGTTTCCAACCATAATAAAATCCACGGACACCATCTTTTTTATACACACTTTTGATTATTTGAAACGGGGTATAAGATTTATTATTAGTTAATTTTTGAGTTTGTAATTTAACTTTAATTAGGTCTGTTGGTGAAGCTACTAACTGGGCTGTTCCCCCAGCCAGAGCGCCTGCCAATAATTTTTGACCAATAGAGGATTCTTCACTTCTTATCTTTTCATATACAGATACCCTTGTTGTTGTATAAGCCCAATGTCTTACAACTGCCGGGGCTATAGATGGATAAAATCCTCTTATACCGTCGGTTTTGAATACATTTTTAAAAATACCGACTGTTGAAATATTAGTTTTTTTATATTGTTTTTGGGTTTTAACAAAGTCTATGGGGTGAGTACATATTTCAGCAAACATAGAAGAAATTCCAATAAAAAATAAATCCTTCATATATTATAAAATATTTTAAATAAAAAATGTTTATTTAAAATTAAACACTCATTATAATATAAATGAGAGAAATAGAGATTTTTTCTATAATAGTAGGATATATGTATTTATTTATATCTATATTTATAGGTGTTGTTAAATTGGCATTTATATTTTTAAAAAAACAAATTTTACCAAATGCATTAGTATATTATCTTTTAAAAATCTTAAGTGGGACAGCTGGATTAGCCTATGGATTAACATTCTTAGATAAAATATCCTATTATTTAGTGACTCCGTTTTTGGCGGTGTTATCGTTGGATTTTATAATCTTGGGGGTGGTTTCTGTATTAAATCTAAAACAATATTTTAATCGTCTACAACAAATACACCCCCAATTAATCGAAAATAGTAAGTCCAATAATTTTAATACCCCGAAGAGACGAAAATTAAGGAATAAGAAACTAAAACGGAGTAAATCAGATAATAATTTACAAGAACAAGGAGAAAATAAATTACGTTCAGTAAAATCCACAGGGGATATAAAAAAAATGGAACAGGATTATATGACAACTTATATAAGTAGTATTTTAGCAGAATATAATTATAGTAATCGATATATTACAAATAGTTCTATACAATTAATAGAAAATAATAGTAGAACGACATCCCCAATAAAACCACAACAGAAAAATAAAATAGCAAAAAAGCCCAAACGAGGAAAAAAAGGCAAAAAGAAAAAGAAAGATAAAAATACTAAGGATTTTATAGAAGACGAGACAGAAGAAATAGGCGAAGAGATTTTTGAGGAAGTGGAAGAAGAGGAAAGCGACGAGGAAGACGATGAAAGCGACGAGGAAGACGATGAAAGCGACGAGGAAGACGATGAAAGCGACGAGGAAGAAGATGAAAGCGAAGATGAAGACGATGATGAAGACGATGAGGATGGTATAATGGAATATGTTGGAGATTATATAGAGGGTATTTTAGATGGATAATAACTCTATATTTATAGACCTATAGCAGACAATATTCGTTTAGTTAATGGTTTGCTATTATCAGCTGCAGGTGGTGGTTCGTCCAATAAATTACCTTTCGAAAACTGAAGCATGATAGCGTGAATGTCCTTGGTTAATATTTTTGTATCAGATACATCGTTATGAACCAGTTCGATATTAATATTTAATTTATTAAATTTGTCTGTGAAGTCTTTATTCATTTCGTCTAATTTATTAAATTTACCCATAAAGTTTTTATTCATTTCATCTAATTTGGTAGAGTGGTCTAGGTATTGTTGAGTCATTATATCTGACATTTGAGAGACCTTATTATTTATATGCCTAATATCTCTTCTATTATTTTGCATAATCCCATAAACACTTGTAGTATATCCAGTTATTCCATAATATCCCAAAAGACAAACGCAAGAACCAAGAATAATAGCATGAAACATTTTTAATATAGAGACATGGTGTCCATTTAAAATCAAATTTAAGTTACTTATATATTTTACCAGTCATAAAATTATTTTAACTAAATTAGAATTTATTATTTAAAGCGGTTTTTACTACATTAAATAATAATTGTTTAATATGCAAGATCTAATAACAAAAGAACAGGAATGTATTAACTCAATCGAAGAAATATTTGAAAATCTTTTTAAATTCGGAAAAGACCGTTCAACATATTTAATAAATAGATTCCACCCTATTATATATAATGGTAAAAGTGCTATTATTAATTCAAGCAAATATCCATTATATATGCGGACGGGGGAAACACTTGCTGTTATACAATTAGCAGTAGCGATATGGCAACGAGGCGACCTCGTAAAACCAGTTCAATTTTGGGAACCTACCTGTAAAAGATTATTACCTGATTGGCGGCGGCATTATATTGAATATACTTCGATCAAAAAATATTATGAAGAATTACCATTAATAAAACATACTATTTTAGGAATTTTATTAACATCGGAAAGAATAGATGCTTTTCGAAACTTTGGCTGGAAGGTAGCAACTTATTTAAGAAAGAAACCAAAAGACTACAATAAAAAAATTCGAGAAGCTTATATAGCAAAATCACAGGATATTTGGTATAGTAATGCACCCCATATTGAATATGAAGACTTTATCAAAATTTCTTAAATAATGGCAATGTTAGCTGAAAATGTTTTTGTTTTTTTATTTATTTGATAATTTCAATTCTAATTCATTAATACGCTTTTCTTGTTTTTTTAAAATATCTAAAATCGCTACAAATTTATCGCTGGTTTCCGCGTGAATAGTTGTTACTGGATGACAAAGCAGGGTGTTTGATTTTATTGACCCGTGCCCCAGACTTGCTCCATTAATTTTAACAATAGGATTGGGTGGATTTTCATTATTTGTAACATCACCTCTAATAAATCTATTGTGATTATTAAGCTTTTCGCGAAATAACATTTGTTTATATTTAAAAAGCGTAGTATTTCGAACATTATGATTAAAAGAAGTACTATTATATGTGTTCATTTGGACCGCCAATAAGCGCAATAAATCACCCGACCCAACTTTATAAGTAATAGGAACATCATAAGATAAATCCTGCCGTATAATACTTTCCAAATCATTTATAGTATTATTACTATTATTCTTAATAGATACTGTTTGTTTTTTTTCAAAACTTTCTAATACTTTTTTAATTTTTGCCATATTTTTGTTCGTGTGTATATTAATATTGGATTAAAATAACTTAAAATATATAACATATAATATTTGTTACTGGTAATGGGAAGCAGTCACTAATAAACTTTTGAGGTTTTATTAACTACATAACTTTTTAAAACGTCAAAAGCGCATTCATTCTCAATATGGTTAGGAATTATCAAGTCGCATTTATGTTTAAAATTACTAATATATTTATGATACGCTGGTTTAACGAATTGTTTATACTGTTGAAGAACGCTATCCAAATCACGCCCGCGCTCACCTATATCTCTCCTTATTCTTCTCATAAGACATACATCTAAATCGGTATCTACAAATATTTTCATATCCATCATTTCTATTATAGATATACTACACATAGTCAATATACCTTCTAATATTATAACCGAGCCTTCGAAATCTATCGCACTATATCCTGTTCGTTTATGAGTTTTAAAACAGTAATTCGGTATCTCGGAATAGGTACGGGTCTTAAGAGCAGTTAATACCTTTATGAGAGCATCGAAATCAATTGCTTTCGGGTCATCGAAATTATATGTAGCCGAATCTACACCATCTGGAATTGATTTATAAAAATTATCTTGGGATAGAACATAACATTTTTCTTTTCCAACTTCTTCGGCAATCTTATTTGCTATAGTTGTTTTACCAGAAGAAGAGGCACCTGTAATACTAATCATATACATATTTTTGACTTAAATATCATTTAGAAATAATACTTATATCAAAATAAAAATATGTTTTTATTTAGTTATTTTACTGGTTCGAAACCGTGGGTTCTTCTTTCTTTCCAGAATCCCGGACCGCATCCGTTTTATAATCACACATCAGAAAAGGAGTATTTTTAATTTTTCGCGCTCCGCAAGCACTAAGTTGCCGAAGCTTCAGTTTAAAATGTGAAAACTTATTTATATGGTGTTTGGTATCGAGGTTAGGTTCCGCATTTTTATAGTAAATTTTAGGATTTTTAGGATTATGCCCACTGTTCTTTGAATATACCGAATACGAATGGGTAATAGCACACATCTCCTTATATGGTTTAGTTTTTTTTACAAAGGAAGAAGGAATTCCTAAACTACAACAATCACTGACGAACTTATTTTTAAATCCAAGTAGTTCCTTATTAATAGCAGCAAGTTCTTCCCTCTCACTCATATCCCCCCTGTCTTTATACATTTCGGTCCGCGAATATTCTTCTATATGTGGAATAGTCCTATTAAATACTCGCCAACTCTCATAATCATACATGCTACGATTGAACTTTAATTTGTCTTTTTGGTAATTCTTTAGTGGTTTTTCATTATATTCCAAATTGTACCGCTGTGCTGCCACAGATTTATTAGACGTTTCGGTATCATATATCATGGCCATATTGTTTATTATATGATACAAGGGTTATATCATATAATATTATCAAAATTTTATTAATTGACTATATTAATTCTATTAGAATAGTATATATTTAAATATATATATTAGTTTTATTTGTTATGTAAGTTCTGCACATGGGACAAGTAATATTAACATTTTGTATACATTCTCTGCAAAAAATATGCCCACAATTAAGAATAGCCATATTCTTTATATTAAAGTTTTCCAAACAAATAGGACAAGCTGTTTTATTAAGTGTTTCATCATTAAAAATATTTAATAAAGGTTTTATGAAATTGTTTATCTTTTGCTTAACTGATATTTTCTTTATCTTTTTCTGTTCGGAACATCTTTTATGCCATACATCTCCATGACCGCATTTGCATTTATATCTAATATCGCTATTAAAAAATAAAAATTTAGAACAATTACATAGTTCGCACCCACGTCTATTTATTTTATTCATAATTACTATATTATAATTAAAATATTTTTATGATTTTACTTTAATGACCAAAGACCATCCTTAGATATATTAACTTTAACTATTGGATTATACAGCGCTTTTTGTGAATTTTTTACAACAATACGGTTAGAGTCATAACCTTGGCAATGGGCACCAAAGTGGAAAAATTCTTCGAACTCGCATTGGTTTAGAGGTTCAAATGGCTTATAGAATGATATTTTGTCGACAACTGCTCTCCAAGCCCTAAAACGATATGGTTCAGGCATTTCAACCAAACTCCAACTGAGACCTTTAGGGTTGATAGCTACAATATCGGTCATTCTTGAATATATAATTTCTAAAATATATTCAGAGGATTGATTATTAATCAAATTTTAATTCTTGTTTGAAAATTCCATGAATCTATGCACATATCTGTTAGTCTAAGTTCGGTCAAAAATCCTAATATATTTTTACTTTTAGTTGTATCACAATAAACACTTTCATTATCTCCTGGTCGCCGAGGCTGTAATTTATATGGCACCGATACATTATTAATACTCCTAAATGTTTTTACTACATCCAATACTGAATATCCTTTACCGCTACCAATATTAAAAAAATTTACACCTTTTAATTCGGATATTTTATTAATAGATAGTAGATGTGCTCTGGCTAAGTCCATAACATGGATGTAATCTCTAATAGCTGTTCCATCTTCAGTATTATAATTTTGTCCAAATATAGATAAAAACTCGTAACCCTTAATATCAGAATCAATATTATTCCGATAGGCTACTTTTAAAATATAAGGCATTAAATTATTTGGAATACCGGAGGGATCTTCACCTATAAGTCCTGATGGGTGGGCACCTACGGGATTAAAATATCTAAGCGATATACAATTAAATTTTTTATGACTATTACAGACATCTTTAATTATTTCTTCAATCATATATTTCGTTTTACCATAAGGATTTGTTAAGTTTCTTCCCGTTTCCACGGTTTCGCATATAGGAGATTCTGAGTTTCCGTATACAGTTGCCGAAGAAGAAAAAACTAAATTAAAGCACCTATATTTAATCATAGTTTCCAATAAATTAATTGTAGATGTTAAATTATTTTTATAATATAATAGTGGTTTATTAATAGATTCATTTACAGCTTTAAGGGATGCCAGGTGTATAACTGTGTCTACATCGTGCGCTTTAAATATATAGTCTATATTATTTTTTAAATCATCTTTATAAAATGTAAATGTTTTTCCGGTTATTTTTTTGATTTTTTCAATAACATTTAATTTAGAATTGGTCAAATTATCCAGTATAATAATTTTATAACCATTATTCAAGAGTGTAACAGCTATATGAGAACCTATAAATCCAAGACCACCAGTAAGAAGAATAAAGCCCATTATGTAATAATTATATAGTATTGTATTTAATATAAAAAATATATACAACTATTATAATGGAAAAATTAGTATTATGTTCAAAGTCATTATATGATATTGATATGGTTGCAAAAACTAATAAAATTAAGGAATTAGAAAATAAATTAAAAGGCCCCCCACATAAAATATTTAATACGTTTGGGGAATTCCAATGCTTTAAAATACTTTTTTTAAAAAAATCCAAAAAAATAATAACAGAGTGGTGTAATAAAATATCTAAAAGAAATTTTACAAATAAAAGTTATTTAATTCGCGGCCTTAAAACTTGTAATTATGACCATTTTTGGCACCAACATACTATTACCCCGCAATTTGACCCATTAAAAATACTGTTAGTTGGTGCGTTGCATGAATTATATAAAATAGAGCATTTTAAAAATATAAACTATTATTTTCATGACCTAATTGATAAAATTTTTATAGGCGTAACAGGAACTTTTTATACTTTTACTCAATTGGATTTAGACTTTGAAGATAACTTTATAGATATAATATATACCAGCTTTGAAAAACAAATGTATATGCATCTATTTTTAAAAGAAAAACACTTTGAATTAAGGTGTAATAGTTGTGGGGAAATAAGTAAAATTAGTTGGGATAACATATGTGAAAACTGTAAATTTATTAAGACATTTTAACATTTTTTAGTAATATATATAATATATAGCTGACTGGTAAAAATAACGACCAAGAAACAGACCGCCACGACAAATTACCTTATAAAAAAATATTAAAGATACTTTTGCCTTATATTATAAATGACATCACTTAGCTCGAAGGACTCATTGCTTATGTTAGAAGAAATTATACAGGAAAATAGTTTATACGATGTTCCTGTCGAATTTATAGATGATACATTTGGTATAGATATTAATGTTACCCAACCTTCAAATGAAATACTCAGAACGACCTTTTATCAATATTTAAAAGTTACATTCAGAAAATTGGTCGAGTGTCAAGAACTAAAAATAACTCCTATTAAAATGCCAAAATATCCATTATACTCATTTAATAATGCCAAACTCGGAGATATTAGAATATATGGACAAACGATTATACATGACTCTCCGTCACCACTTATTCATGCGGAAACTAGTGATAAATTTAAGTTGATACTGGATATTCTTAAGACACACGAAGAACGTCTAGATGAGCTTGAAATTATGGTAGATATATAAATTTATTAAGGTATGTTAATCTAAAGATTCAATATCTATATAATCGTTACCAGCTCCTTCAAAAATATTTGTTATTAACCAATCATTTAAACTTCCATCATTCATATTGTCTAAATAATTCATATTGTCTAAATAATTCAATTCGGGTGAAGAGGAATTATAATTCTGTTCATAAATAGAAGAGTCTCCCCCCCATCCCCCAATAGGACAACAGCACAATCCATTTATATCTTTACTACACTTGGGTCTATTCATTTCTTGTTCTAAATCTTTAAGTTGCTTGCGTAGATTTTGTATAGTGTTTCCACGGCGCATTATAATAAATTTCTTTCTTAGATTATCTTCAACCTCTTTGGTAAGAATAGTATTCATATATTTGTTAATATCTTTTTCACCACTTAATTTAAGCTCATATTCTTCAATTTCATCATCAAAGTCATCAATTATTTTTTCTAAACGATTTAATTGAAGAGATTGGTCATAAACTGTTTCCTTATAGCTTTCTAGTAAAATTGAATCTTGTTTACTAGGTTGAACTTTGTCGAATATAGTTTCTCTGCAAAAAACACATTTATTGCGTGTATTGCCTTCTTCAGTTCCAGTATTTTTAGCTATACAGTTTCCAAAACAAGCGGTACACATTTCTGCTAAACAACAAGGCATAATGCTCTTTGCAGTAGAAATAGCATTGCAGCAAATTACACAGCTCATTCTAATAGGATTAATATGATTAATAATTAATACATTAATAATCAAATTTTTTTAGGTATTTTATTGACCACCATAACGGCTCACGACTTGGATAGTCTCAAGTAATAAATTATCGTTAATTTTTAATTTATCAAATCCCAAACCACCTCTTTGGTATTTAGGATCTCTACTCTCAAATATTTTAGTATTTTTATAATTTATATAACTAGTTTTCCAATCATTATTATGTCCTAAAATTTCAGGAAAGAAATATATAACTTGTTCTGAATCAATACATATATTTATACTTAAATCTTGCCCCCATCCCGTATTAGAATCAGTTCTTTGTACATGTAGTTTATTATTATCTATATTAAAACGAAATGTATCTTTAAACTTTTTCCCTTTAATATCAATCCGATATTTAATTTCATTCGGAAAATATAAAAGATTCATACCTTTGGTATTTGTATTAGAAGGACCTATTTTAATGGGTATTTTAATTGTATTTATGATATATTTGATATCAGGTTCGATTTTATTTACATTTAAATTATACTTTAATAAATTATACATATCAATAGTAGGACCCAGATCGCAATTATAAGGTTTGTTTATTAAAAATGATAAAAGACAGGCAAATATTAAAGGATTTTTAGTTTCAGAGAAATTAACAATAAAGGCCTGAAAGCAACTATTACCTAAAGCAGATAAACAAGTGTAAAATGTAACATCTTTGTCTAAAGTATCAATATTTAAATAAGGAACGAGATCTATATCGGCATATACTCCACCATTTATATAAAGTTTACACAATCTCCATAAGTCAGCTTTATACATACCTTCTTTAATTGAACTAAATAAATTAGTAACATCTTCGTTAAAATTTTTTAATAAAAATGCAATACAATCTTTATCTAAACTAAAATCTATTTTATAATCGCTATTTAAATTATTCCATCGACTAAAAACAAAATCAGGAATAGATTTTTTATAGGTCATATATATAGTTTTATTAACATCGTCTCGTATTTGTGTTTTATTATTACTACTATTTATATTAACAGTTGATTCAGGGACGTATTTATTTAATGTTGTTTCAATATTATTTTTTATTTCTTCCTCCCAATTATTTAATGTCAACCAAAATTGATGTCCGCCAAATGATTTATTTTGTTTAGTATACATAAAATTTTCAATACTAAATTCCATAGCAGTCCGAATATCCGGAAAATTATATTTATTTTTATCAGGAAATTTAGGAATTCCGGTAAATGAAATACTAGAAAGAAGAATACTAAAAAACAAATCTTCGGCTTCATTCTTATATATTTTTTTTAACCACGATTTATCATATTCACATAATATTTTCATAAGTTCAATATTTCTTATTGATAACCCGCCATTACCAACGATTAATTCCCGTTTATTATAATAATTAATATGAAATGGGGCACCAATATAATCATAGCATATATAATTTTTAAATAAATTTTCATTAAAAATATACGTAGCTGATTGATAAATTAGACATTTTTTACTTTTAAAAAGACTCCAAAAATGTTTATTAGTTAGTAATCTATAATACTTTAATTGACTATCTATCTCGATACCATCATTTAACTTTATTAAATTAATATTACTGGAAATATTATTGCATAATTTAAGCATATATTCCCAATTATCTTTAGTACATACAATATAATGTGAAATATTTTCACCCAGTTTTAAAATAGTCATTCTTATAATAAATTCAATAAAATTGCTACTTCTATTATCAATAAAAATAGTACACATATCGTGTGTTTTTTTAAAATTAGGTAGTTTACATTTTCTTAAATTATTTAAATAAGGTAAACAAATATTTTTATATTTAACAAAGTTATTTTCAGAAAAGTGATTGATATTCATATATATATATATATAAATGATATTATTTATAAATTATCTACATAGTTATAAATTTCTCTAAAATTTGGAACACCCAAACCATAAACAGCATCAAAACCTTTCGTAGCATGATAGCCCCATTCGCAGTCCGCTTCTTCGGTAGAATTATTTGAACCAATTTCGATATCTTTAAAACAATCGTCGCAACTATTAACCATATTATATAATAATGGTGCTACGGGTCCAAGAGTAGATTTTCCTTTGGATACTCTCATATTATTTAAGATTGAAATCATAGCAGAAACACTTGGGGCACTGGCACTCGTTCCGTCAACAGTAGAATATCCCTGTGGCGTATTAATAAGGTAATTATGTGAAACTAATGATACATCTGGGTAAATCCTACCATTTTTGTTATACAGCTTGTTAGGTGGGAGATTAGTACTTACATTTAAAAAGTGATTAGAAGCATTTACTTGCCAAAGGGGTCGGTTAAAGAAGTTACTAAACCCACCACCTGAAGTCCAACCACATCGGTCTATATTACAATTAAGTTCTACTCCCCCGCCAATACAACTGTTTTTTTCACACATCGGTGTTTTAGGATTTTTAATTTCTGTGGCGTTCATAAATATTGTCCCCCCGACCGCTAAAACCCACGGACTTGAGGCTGGGAATGCTGGATTAAGAGTATTATCCCCATTACACCCTTCATTTGTCCTACCAGGTGCACCCGCATCCCCAGAAGACGCTACTAAAGTAATCCCCCTTAGTCCTAATTTCATAAATTCAATATTTGTTCTTTGTGAATATTCCTGAGCACTTACATTTAGTAAACAAGTTGGAAATACGGCAGAGTCGCATTGGTCCCATTCAGCCCAACCATAAGACATACTCAATACCTTTGGTGGATTTTTACTTTTGAAAATAAAATTAGAAAACTGATAAAGCCAATCCGAAACAGAAACATAGTAGAGTAAACTATTATTATTGATACCAGTCTGATATTGAATATCCAGGGTGGCCTCAATATCAGGATCCTGGGTTGCGGGGTCGCACTTCCCCCAAAAATGATTGTGTGGGACCGTATTATTAGGATAATTACTATCATTTAAGAACACTTGCAAATCATCGTTATTATAACATTGGTCATTTAAAAACTCAACCACCGACTGTGATGAGTATTTAGAAGGAGTTGCATAAGTAACGTTGTATAATGCGTGGATACTTTCAGGTGAAATTATCATTTGGCCGGCTATGGTATTTTTAGCTCGGGGTTTGAGAATATCCCGCTGGTAATGATTTCTGTAACCAAGAATCATATCAATATGTGGCTTAACATCATCGGGTAAATGATATATAGTTTTTTTATTTTGCCCCAAAGAAGTATTAAATAGGCCGTTTATTTGATTTTTAGTCCCAGAGCATTCTAAATTATCGGTATTATTAATATAAACAATATTGTTTTTATTTAACCAATTAATTAATGGGTCATAATTTAAAGGCGTGATAATATGTTCAATTTTATCAGTTGTTAGCCATTGGCCATAATGTTCTGAATATGGGTTTGTTCGTTTAATTAATTCCTGTTCTAAAATGTCTATATTTTGCTGTTGTAAAAGTATATTAAATCGCATAATTCTATTAGGGGGATTGATGTATAATGTATCCCAAATATTACCAGGTAGTAAAAACGTAAAAAGACTTAAAAGATTCATTGTATATACAATAATTTATTTAATAAACTTTATATAGTTTTAAAATTTAATTTCCAGGGACAGGTTAATATATGAATCTATTATAATGTGTTTAGCCACATTTAAAAATTTTATTGTCAAATGTATAAACAAATTATTTAATAGATCTATAGAACGCGGAGCTGCCAAATCGAATGCGATGAGTAATAATTTAAACAAATATATTAACCAGATGTAATTTAAAACATATGGAGATTAATATCTTAATATATTACAAAGTGTTATTATGGGAGGTGTAGAAAGTAGCTTAATTCAAGAAAATGAAATAATTAATTGGTCGGTGAGTAAATTATGGAAAATAGGATTTACCGCGAGAGGCCAATCACCGAGCTTAGAAATATTAGGAGATATTGCTATGAGAGCTCAAACCGAAGATGAAAAAAATTTAACGACAGAGGAAATTTTTAAAAATGAAGGAGAGGCATTTTTAAAAAAAAATAGTAAAATAGGAGTTTGGAAATCCGGAGGTCGTGGAACGCTGCATTTTAAAGATATAGGATATGACGACAATAGTAATGTTATAATTACTTTGAATACTACGAATCTGGAAAATACAGAGGAGCTCTCGTTTACTTTAAACTGGGGGAGAAGAAACAAATGGGACATGTTTAGTAGTCCAGAAGAATTATTAAGAGTAGCGTTGAATGAATCACTTGGGGAATCTAAAAGTGTAGCGAGTGAAATTTGTAGAAAATATAGGTGTAACAAAAATTACAATGATTATAATACTAATCGATATAATAGATATAATAAACCGGGTATCCATATTAGATTAGGAGGTTCAAGTAATTTATATAAGTATATAATAAATCCCAATACTGGTGATAAGGAAAAGGTTACTAGTAAAATAGGAAAAAAAATTTTAAGTAATTATATGGCGTTACTAAATTAATGTTTACCATGGCTTCTAATGATATATCTAACTTGTAAATACAATTTTCTATGTTTAGGATAATCCTTAATACTATAGAAATAGTCTTCCCTATAAGAGCGTTTTAAAGATGCCCCCCTGTTTCTGATATTCCTAATGTGGCTATTTCTATAATATAAAGTCATATTAGTTTAGCATGCAAGCTTAATATATAAGCATATAATTCTTTTAATATCAAATTTTTGTATTTTAATATAATTCTAACACATTTATTAGAAGTATATTTATAAATGATTGGCAAGTTTATATAAGAGGGACCTTATTTTAATAACTATATTCCTAAAACAATTATCAGCATTTTCTTCGTTGTTTACAAAATCCGAAATATCATCGATAAATTCATCAAAAATATCTGATTCGGAGTCACTATCTTGTTTACTTAAATTATGTTTAATACACGTTTCCATGTTGTAATATAAATGAATTTATTAAAAAACCTGCTAAAAATTAATTTCAAGAAAATAAAAAACTAACAATAATCACGTGTTCTACATAGTACATAGACGATATATAATAAGTATTATTAATAATGGTTTTAATATATGGTACGTATCATTAAACAAAGATAGTAAAAGAAGACAGTCGCAATGTGCTTGCGGCAGAGGTCATGCGCTCTGGGAGACGAAGAGGTGGAAGCGCAACGGGTGGTCGACGCGTAACAAACTCCCTAACCTGTCGCTTGGATTTATTCGTCTCTTCGCAGGGCGCCTGCGCAGCATCCTCGAGTTCAGCCACACGGTTCCGTAGTCCCTTTGTCTCGCTTGCCGCATTTCGACACATGATCTCGCTATTGAACGTCATCCGTGCAATTACGCTGCGCAGCTCAGATATGGTCCGATCGTTCTTACTCTTCGCCTCGCGCATCTTGTAGAACGCATGCGTTATTTTTTCTAGTGTTTCCTTAGTTTTCGCTGTTGTCGCAGCGGCCGTTTTCGCGTTATCACGCTCCGTTTTGCGTAATGTTTGTCGTAGCCGAAAGACTTCGGTCTTTGCTTTGGACAATTTTTCGGTCTTCGAGGTTCCATTCAGGATTTTAAGAGGTGTACACATTTGGTTCTATGTAGAAAAGTATTGCGATTTCTACAATCATCTGAATTTATATTATCAAATTTATAACGATATCTGTTTTAAAAACGATTAGTATACATTTAACGTTGTAAGGTTATATTTTTTAATCACACCGCTGACGTTCTTAGACGACACTATGCTCTTTATTTCTTGCCCTTTGTTTTAATAACAGATTTTATCAAGTTTTATACCGAAGCAATAGTGAGATGGTTTTGGGGGGGTGGATTTTCACTATCATCTTCTTCTATAGATTCAACTGTAGCATCTTTTATATTTTTAGATTTTTTTTTCTTTAAATATTTTTGAATACCGAATGTAAGTTTAATAAAAAAAAGTATAGAGGTAATTATAAATGGAATAACACCTGTTATAATAATAGGAATCCCGTCATAATTTTTATCCAAAATAAATCCAATACCATAAAGGCAATATAAAAGACAATCAACAAGAATAATTATTAAATATGGATATGATATATTTTTACCACTTTTATGTAAAAGCATAGTATATATCTGTGGTAATTGAGTAGCCAAAGCAAAAGCTATGGAAGCGTAACCGCATAATACGAAAAAAAGAAACATTAATTAATACTATATAAAAAATTTTATATGGAAATAATTAAACTTTATAAAAGATTTACACTTTGGAACCAATTCTTAGCCTTTTTGGATTTTTTTATAGCTTCATCCGCTAGATATTTATCAACTGTATGATATGTCTTCCCTTTAAGAATAAATGAATTAACACGGGCATGTCCCCATTGTTGCATATTTGCGCCTGGGCGATGTCCAGTTCTCCAAGCGGCTAAACCTTTATTATACACAATCTTTATAATACTTAGTGGTATCCCAGTTATTTTAGATTTTTCTTTAAGACTTTTACTATTAGGATAATTTGTATTCCAGATTTTAGTATAATTAGATTTTTTAGTTTTTATTAATTTACCTTTTATATAATCTGTAGCAAATGGTCTATATGATTTGATATCATCGGAGTTGGTTTTACTACCTTGCTTTATTCTTTTTAATCTCTGTTTAGTCTTTTCAGGTGTTAGACCCTTAAAATATTTATAAGGTGCATATACTTTACTATTTTTTAATATTTTTTGTATTTCTTGATAATGTTTTGATTTACCTCCCAATTGATTTATATATTTTACCAGTATTTTTTTACCTTTATTAGAAAGAATATTAAATTGTTTTTTTGAAATAGGGTCATATATAAAATTATACATCTCTTACTATATATTTATAAAAAAATATGTTAATAGATATAAATATTATATTCACGAATTTAGCCTTTCTTCTGACCAGAGAAGTTCGGTCCGCAAGCAATATTTTAAGTCATCGTTCTTAGTCGCGTCCCATAATAAATCTGGATCATTTGGATTGTTTCTACTATATCGATTGAAGAGCCAACGATGCCGCCAAAATCGTTCTTTTTGTTCTTCGGTGATTTCGCTGAAACATACCCCTTCATCCCAAAACTTAGAAGAGTGCTCAGCGACCAAAAGCTTTATAGCTTCTGTAGTCTCCATTATAGAAGCATCTAGCTCCCTGGTTCGAAGGGCGATTTTATCCAATACTTCCGTTTTTCTTTCACAAATTTTTTTATTAATCCATGATACTCTGTGTAGCGCTCCATCCCGTTCAATTTCAAGTTCAACGGTGTCACTTATTCCATCTATAATATCAATGGACTCCTTGTATTTTTCCAGTTTTTCAAGTAGCATTTTATTTTTCCATTCAATATCTTGCTGAACAAGAATCTGTTTCTTTTCCTGTGAAGCTAATCGATTACTATATTTTTCGATTTCAGCTTCTCTCTCAAGCATCACCTCCCAACTATCTTCGCCTCTCTTAATAGTTTCTGCCTGTGTTTTATTTTCTTTACGGAGAAATTCAATTTGGCGTTTTAGTTGTGGGACTGCCTCTGTAAGAGACATATTATACATTTCGCGCGTCCGACGCCCCAGGCGTTCATTTAATTCTAGAACTTTTGCTTGTAGGAGTATACATCCATCACAAGGTCCGGGGTTTGGTTTACTGGCCCATCGCGTTCCATCTTTTGGTAAAAGAGAAGACATAGTTGTAGTAAGTACTAACCAATTAAATTTCAGATTAGACTTAATCAAATTTATTTTTTTGAATAAAAAACTAATATATGGTATTAGTTATAATATGTAATCAATATTATCAGTATTTAAGTTATCTAATAAGTATGATATTATTGGTTTTCCATAAATATTAATTAATGCTTTAGGTTTTTTATAACCGTTTTCTTTAAATCTTTGCCCAACACCGCCAATTGGTATAATTATTATATAAATTAAATTTAATTTAATAGAATTTTAATTTATATATTTCAAAAGATCCTTATTTTCATTTTGAGACTATTATCTTTCATAATAAAAAAATGAATTTTAAATTAATTGATAAATATGATAAATCAGATATTAATTTTAATTGTTTATTTAGATATTATATTTTGAATCATTTAAACTATCAGCCTTTTTTTACTACTTATAATCCAGCAATTTACATAAATAAAGCAAAAACAATAACAATTAGCTAAAATTAAATTATTAATTAAGTCGGCGTTTTAAATGTTCAAATGTGTAAAAAAATACAAGGTTTGATAATATATTAAAGTATATATTATATAGAAGTATATATGAGAAATGTGACCATTTATCCCACGGGAGGATTATGTAATTATTTGAGAGTTGTTTTTTCATACCATGAATATACAAAATCCATATCGTCAACATTGACTGTCATATGGATAAAAACGGCTGCATGCCCGGGTTATTTTTTGGATTACTTTGAACCAATACAAACCATTCATTTCATTACAAACATTCACACAACAAATAAGATAGCGTATAAAGGATGTAGTCGTGCGCCACCCCCACACAACAAACCAAACTATGCTGAATTAAAGATTAAACCATATTTGCAAAACATAATACAACAGAAAGTAAACGTATTGAATAGCAATTACATTTCAGTTCATATACGAAGAACAGACCATATTACATCTGCAAAAAAGAACAATCGTTATACAAATGATGAAGCGTTTAGTGATTTTATAGATAAAGCAGACATGCATAAAGATATTTATATTGCTACTGATAATAAAGCAACGTATGATGTATTTAAGAAAAAATATACTGACAGAATAAAATTTGAGTATCATCAAACAAATAAAAATTGTTTACGAGAAACATCATTGCAAGATGCTATCATCGATATATATATGTGTGTCTATTCTGATGCATTCATGGGAAGTGGCTGGTCCAGTTTTTCTGGTTTCATTCATCAATTACGATTGAATCATAAAGAATAACTAATATTGTTGTGCATTATTATTATACTATAATCACTAGATACACACGCGTAATTAAGGCATACCGAATTAGGTCTATTTATTTTACATTTTTCATAACCTTTTAATGAAGGTTCTATCAATATTCCTCTCCATCCCAATTCTTTCTCAAAAAAGGCAGTATTACTCTGAAAATAAACCATCATTTGCTCCTAATTCTATAAAAACTCCATTTTCTTATTAATAATTCTATTAAGCTTATCTTGCAAAGTAAACGAATGTAATAGTTCTTTTGTCCTGGGTTTTATATTAGGTGTTTTAATTCTATACATTGCCTTAACTATTTCTTTGTGATGTTGTTCATTTGTTTTCATATTTAATATAAAAATAAAATACCTATTTATTTAAATCAAATTTTTTATTAAAATATAAAATGATTTAATTACTATTTAAAATATAAAATATAAAATATATATATATATATATATAATGTATAATAATATTATAATAGTACCATATAGAAATAGAGAAAAACAATTAAATTATTTTATGGAAAATGTTGTTCCGTTAGTAAAAACAAATTTACAAAATACAAAAATAATAATAATAGAACAGGAACAAGGGAAAATTTTTAATAAAGGTGTATTAATGAATATCGGGTTTAAAATGTATAAAAATAAAACAATATATTTTATACAAAACGATATAGATTTAACACCTAAAAAAAAATGTTTAGAAGAATATTATAGTAAAAATATAGAAAATAATGAAGTATTAGCAATATTAACATCACCGTGCAATGTATATGGGGGAATAATTAAAATATCTAATGATGCTATACATAAAATAAATGGATATCCAAATGATATATGGGGGTGGGGGTGTGAAGATAAAGCATTACAAAATAGAGGAGAGTTTAATAATCTAAAAAAAACTACAATATTTATTCATAACAATAAATTAAGAGATGATGAATATTTTAAAACATTTGACGATACTAAAGATAGAGTAACAACATATTTGAATAATAATCACCGAATTCATTATTATAATTTTCAACATTTAGATAATAATGAAAAAAATGAAAGAATTAATAATAATGGATTAAATACTTTAGAATATACAATAATAGAGAGAAAAAATTTAAATTCAATAGTAGAATTAATAAAAGTAGATTTTTGATAATTACTTATGTTCGGGACTATAAATATAATCTTTTAAATTAGTAATTGTATTGGGATAAATGTAATTATTATTCAATATAATACCAATATAAACATCTTCGTATATAACATTATCAATAATATCATCAGTAGTTTGTGAAATATATTCTAAGGATTTACGAGAACAAATATAACCATATCCACCTTTACACCATGGAACAAAAATACCATTATATGGTTTATCATTAAAATAACTATTTTTACTACATTTACCAATATGCCATTTACGATTTCCTGCTACTGATTGCACGTTACCACAATAATCAGATAAAATATCTATTGATAATAGTTTTTTAATCATCATATCTTCGTCTAATTTACAAAAATGTGAATATTTATTAAAATCTTGATTATTATAAATATATTTATAAGTTTGAATCATTTTTTCAGGTAATCCTTCATAAAAATCATTACATTTTAATTCTAATATTTTTTTTTCATTTTGATAATTAGTATGTTTAAATCCACCAATTATAATAATATAATTTGAATTATTTAAAAATTTCATCATAGAATGTATTCTATTGTGTTTATTTATATTTTTTTGACAAGAAATAAATATATATAAAATCATATTATAGATTTTATATAAATTAATATTTTTAATATATTTATTTTTAATATATTATTAATCAAAAATTAATTATTCATAAAAGTAAATAATGGATAGATATTTTAGAAAAGATAAATGTTCAAAGTAAAACATATTAATAACTTATTAATACCAAAAGTTTAATTGTTTGTCATTTCTCAGCAACCAAACCATAAAACTAAATGAACTCGACGGAGTTCCAAAAAATTCGGTGCATCTTGAAAGGCTGAACATTTCACATACAGCGTTTTTAATTCCAAATGTATTTCTATCAAATTTATCTTGATATGTATTTCCAAAGGGTTCTTTAAGATAATTTACTTTATCACCATATTTTTCTATAATTTTTTTTTCGAAAACACTATCATCACAAGATAAGTAAATCTTATATGTAGGATTTTTTTTCAAATAAGTCGATAAAAAATCAAAAACTTTATATTTAGGGGTTAATTTAAACCCCCCGTCCGCTGTTCTAATATGAATTCCAATCGTTTTATTTTTTTGAAAAAAATCAGAATCAATTTTGTCTAAAATAGATTTTTTAGGTTTTAAATATTTAATAACATCTCGGATTTCCTCGATTACTGAATCGATGGTTAACGTTTTACATGGATAAGGGATATATTTATTAATTATGTTATCACTTTTATATGTAATTAAATGAACTATTTTATTAAATACAGAATTACCTGTTCCATTACAGTAAATAATATTATTTGCATAATTTCTATCACTACCGGACTTATTATATATTGTATTATTACTATTACTTAATTCATTTGAAAATTCTTTATGTGTTATGAATTGTATTTGTTGGATATCTTCAAATAAATCAGTAAAATTATATATTATTTTTTGACCTACATATGAAAGTTCATACCCCCAAAAGCATTTTATAATTTCGCCTTCTTTTTTAGCAATTCTTAGCAAGCTAATTAATGGAATCAGTTTATTGTTTAACCCGCTATGAACGTGTATATAAAACGGCATCTATAATATAATATGCGTTATCTTTATCTTTATCTAAAAATAAATATATTAAATTATTATATATTTTTACTAAACGACCATAAAACTGGATTCACTTTGTCAAAAAAAATTGTTAAAATAATAAATAATAATAGTCATTTACAAATTAAAACCAGAACTTTTTATTTATTCTGGAATAAATTTAACGAAAAAAATAAATATATTATATTAATAAGAAATCCTAAAGAAATTATATGTTCAGGATATCTTTATCATAAAAAATGTAAAGAGTCATGGGCTATAAATAAAAATAAAGGTTACCTTGAATGGTGGATAAAAAACGGTTATTTTACAAAACAAAGTATAAAAGATAATAAAAAATATATTGAAATATCAAAAAACTTTTCAAATCCTGTTTGTTATCAAGATAAACTTAATAGTTTATCTCAAACCGAAGGTATAGTAAAAGAAATGAAATGTGCAGCATATTTAACAATAATAGGAATGTATAATTTAATTCTTAATGCAAAAAAATATAAAAATATACTGATTTTAAAATATGAAGATTTAGTTTATAATTATAATAATTCTATTACTCAATTATGTAATTTTTTAGACTTAAATAACAGTTTAACAAAAAAAATAAGAGTAAATTGTTTGCAACATAATCTAATTTATCAAAAAAATAACAATAATATTACAAATCATACAACTAACAAAGATGTTAAATTAAACAGATATTTAAACTATTGGAATGAAGATATAGAAAAACAATTTACCAAATTATTTCCGATAAATTTAATGAATGAATTAGGATATTAGAATTTATTAAGTTATATAATAATAATAATTATATTATTATAATTATATGCCTTCGATAAACTATAAATTTTTGACAAGTTTAGAAGATGATTATAAAAAATACACTAATTTCGTTGAAACTGGAACATACCATGGAGAAACCATATTTTGATAAATTATATACTATTGAGATAAAAAAAGAATTTTACCAAAACGTTAAGAATCGATACAGAGGTAATAAGATTAATTTTCATTTAGGAGATAGTTCATCTGTTATGAGTACAGTTATGAAAGAAATAAAGGGCAAATCTATAATATTTTTAGATGGTCATTGGAGTGCTGGTAATACTGGAAGGGGTAAGAAAGATTGTCCTTTATATGAAGAGATAAATAGTATATTCTTATATCATAAAGATGAAGCAATAATTATTATAGATGATGTTAGATTGTTTGGTACAGGACCAAATAAAGGAAATCATACATGTAATTGGGAAGATATAAATATTGAAACTATTATAAATAAAGTAAGTAGTAGAATAATTAAACAATATTATTTACCATCACGACTAGATTCAAAAGATAGACTTATTATAAATATAGGCAATATTTCAAACTAAAGTAGATATTAATGCTATATCTCTAATATCTTTTTCCTCGGCTCTGTTTTCTTTCATTTTTTTAACTATATTTAAGGTTGCGAATTTAAAGCCATTTAAATAAAAATGATTCTGAGGATTATAAATAATATCGTCTTTATTAATATGGTAATAATTTTCCCACTTACCATCATGCAGGCCTATGTTTTCAATATTTATAGAAATATTTTTGTTACTTAGATAATCCACATCCTTTGCATTTCGTAAACTGAACATTTCCATAATTAGACTTGATGTCAGACAATAATCTTCATTATTATCTTTTAGTTTATTAAAATAACATGTTAACGTTCTTTTTGTTTTATTAGTTATATCGTTATTTCCATTATTTAAAAAATATATAGAATTTTGATTTAATAACGAAGAAGCAATTCGAAAAGTATCATTAGTAAAATCACTTATATGTAACGAGTGTTTACCGATATTAAATAAATCTCTGCATTTATTTTTCATTAGAACTAGATTATTAGTATCAATCATATCAATAATAATACAAATTGTAGGATTTTTAGAATAACATAAATCAGTTTTTGTGCTAACTCCTTTTGGAAAAAGACCACCAATCCAAGTTTCCCCTCTATACATTTCTTTTATTAAGTTATTATAACCTTTTTTAGTTAAATTAATGTTTTTTGTATAGTAGATATAACCAAATTGTTTTATAATATTCATAATTTTCATTATTTTATTTGAATCATAAGATATCGGATGTACAACCATTATTCTAGTATTTTTGTTTATTTTAATATATTCTAGAGCCATTGAATCTGAGTATACTATATCTAATGATTGAAAATCTTTTCTGTTTAAAAAAAAATCATAATTATATAGCGAACAAGCAGTTTTATTTTCTATTTTAATATGTATATTTTTCTTATAAAAATAAGATGTCATAAGTCTATGAGCACCATTAATTATTGTATTATTTAGCCCTATAGGAATTGCATATTCTTCTATAAAACCAGAACTTTTTATACTTTCTATAATCTTATCAAATGATTCTATAAAATCCTCTATACTTGTCTTTGTTCCTGGATATTCCCAACAATTATTAAATGTAATGATATGATTTTTATATAATTCTGTAAAAAATAATACTTTATTTCTTACATTATAATGTTTAATATATAAATATTTAGCCATAAGATCAAATCTATTAGAAGATATTAAATAATTGTAGTCTGGAAATTTTATTAATTTATGAGTCATTTATAAATACATATTATGTAATTTTTATATATTAATTTTTAAATAATATATAGAGATTAATTATTAATTTTTTGTTCGATTGTTGGCCAAATATTATATTTATGTAATACTTATAATATTTCCACAGATATATAAATAAAAATATTAATATAACATTAAATATTAAATCATCTAATATATATATGAATAATTGGGATAAAATCTGGATAAAAAAAGGCGAAGAAGAAACAAATAATTTAAATATTTTAAATGGTTTTAATGTAAATAATATTAATTATACAAATAAAGATTTAGTAAATTATATTATAAACATTTGTGATATAAAAAACAAAGATTCTATTTTAGAAATCGGTGCTGGCGCAGGAAGATTAGGCAAATATTTTTTAGAAAAAAATTATAACTATAATGCTGTAGAAAAATCACATTCATTAGTTAATAAATTTAAAATGTTGGTACATAAAGATAAAATAAAACACTCATCTGGTGAGAATATACCTTATGATGATAATTCATATGATATAGTATTTTGTTGGAGTGTTGTCCAATATATAAACAATATTTCACAATTTAAAATATTTTTGAATGAAATGGTTAGAGTATCCAAACGAGTAATATTTATAGGTGATGTATATGAACAATTAGAAAATGTAGACAATAAAAATTATACTTATAAAATGTCTAATTTAAAACATTTAACTATACCAAAAAATTATTTTCATAATAAAAAAAATATAAATATAACATTAAATATTGAATCATTTTATATAGAACAAAAATATAATTCTTCTCCAACAAGATATAATATAATTTTAAATATTGATAAATCAATTAAACATCTTACTATTTTAAAACATTTTTTTAGTAAAAAAGATATAGTAAATATAAAAAAAGAAATAGAATTTTTAGAAAAACAATCGGATAAAAAAAATTATATACGAAAATATTATGAATATCAAAATGAAGATATTCTATCCAGAATAGAATATTTTGTAAATTATTCTATAATAATGAAAAATATATCTAATATTTTTTTTAATAATCAAAAATATATTTTAATGAAAGATAAAATTAATTTTAAATATCCCGATGGTGAAGGATTTAAACCGCACCAAGATATAGCTTCTGGCTGGGGAAAATATAGTAAAAAACATTTTACTGTAGCAATTCCCATCGTTGATACTTATCTAGAAAACGGTTGTTTATGGTTTGCAGATATTAATTGTGATAAAATGTTAACAAAAGAATTTACAGATTTAGATTATTCTATAGTTGAAAAAAAATTATATAAACCAGCTATAACCGATATAGGTGATGTAATTATATTTGATTCGTATATTCCTCATAAATCATTTGTTAATACGACAGATAAAAAAAGAATAATTTTATTTTTTACATATGTATTAATAGATAATGATAACGACGATGGCGATATTTATGAACGTTACCATGAAGATAAATTTAAATCTGTTCCACCAAATATATATAGAGATAACGAATTAAACATAAAATATAGATCAGGAAATACAAATGCTAAAAGATAATTAATCATTATCGGCATATATTTTTTTTTCATAATAAACAGTTCCCTTATCTCCATGTTCATTTACATCCACATTACCCCAAATTTCATAAAAATAATTATAATGTAAATGTGTTATTGTATCATTCCAATTTTTCATATTAACATGTTTAATATGGGGATAAAAATGTTTAAAATATTGTATAGATTTAGTCCAATTCTCTTCTTTTAAATAGTTTTGTTTATCTTTTTCAGCTATTTTTACAATACAATCACCTATATCTGCGCGTCGTAGTAAACCATTTTTTTGTATATGATTGCCCCAAGGTGTTTTATATCTACAAAGAGCCGAACTATATTTTGTGTGTATAAATTTAATGATATCTTCTTTATTAACATTTATTAAATCTCCACAAACATAAACTACATCGCCTTTTACAGATAATGCAGTTGTAATCGTAGTTTTAGCATAATCGTCTTTTGAAATAAGTATTGCAACAATATCTTTATACTTATTTTGAACATGATTTAATAATAACGTATTGTTTTTATGTATAACTATATATAAACTTGTATCTTTAATCATACAAGCTTCTATTAATTTATTAATTAATATTTGACCATTAAACGTTTCTAAGTGTCTTTGTCTATTTACTTTAGGAGGACCCGCTGCTAATATAACTATATTTGTATTCATGTTTATTATATATATATATTTAATTAATTATTTAAGTATATATTTAATAATTAAGTGTATATAAAATGAAAATTAATTATATTATTTCGTTGGGTAAACAATGTCATACGGCTCAATTTTTAAAAGATAATAAATTAAAAAAATGTTCTTATCCATTTGATTGGATATTTTCTTGGCATCAGTCTCATAATTACGGTAAAAATCATATTATAGTAGATTGTTTAGATAATCATTTTAAAATATTTCTTAATAAAAAATATTATAATGGAATAAGCCATGAAAAGTATGGAGAAAGAGTATTTTTACATAGGTCACCTATATCTCATGATGGATATGGATATTATGAAAGATGTGTTCAACGTTTATATATGTTATTAAAAAAAAAAGAAAGAAAAATGTTTATGATAATTAATACAAATAATTCAAATAAAGATATTAATTTAGATTCTATAAAATATTTAAATAATATTTTAAAAAAATATACAGAAAATTTTGATATTCTTGTTATAACACATAAAATAAATAAAAAACAACAATATAGTTATGGAATATATGATAATAATATACATTATTTTAAAGTATGTACATTATCTTCAAGTAATGGAAGGAGGTTTGAGAATGATTTAGATAATGTTTATTTACAAAAAATTATTTTTGATCATTTTGATTTTGAAATTCTAAATTTATAAAAAAGAGTTTTTAATTCGATTAATAATTGTAGTCGTATTAATACCTTCATTATAATCAAAACGAGTAAACTTTCCTAGTTCTATAGCATCTTTATGTTGATAAAAATATTTATTGTTTTCACTTTCCGGATGGGCATGTATGACCATATCAATATTATATTTTTTTATAAATTCTTTGGTTACTATAATAGGAGCATCTAAAATAACCTTATCTACATATTTTATAGAATTGAAAATATATGCCCGTTCTTTCATATTCATTATAGGTAAGCGTTTCCATTGTTTACTTGTTTCATCTGAATGTAATCCAACATACACCAAACTATTTTTTTTAAATTTTTTACATTTCTCTAAATGCTTTATATGATTTGAATGACATAAATCCCCAACCATATCTGTATAAATTATATATGAGTCCATAGAGTTTTATTATAAAATATTAGTATAAATGACTTTAAATATAAAATAATTTCGCTCTAAATCTGTTTTCGAAACGTTAAACTAATACGAGTATCTTTATTGTTATTTTTTTCGACTTCATGTGTCCAGTATTTTTGAGACGACCCAGCCATTATAAATATAGAGTTTGGTTCTAAATTCCAGCTAAAATTCAAAAAGTTATTTTTTTTATCTTGCTTTGACATTCCTTTATTATGACCTTTATATAGGACCCTTTTGAATGATATTTTAGTAGGAGAACCAATAGAAATTCCTGCAATAAAAGGTTCCTTACCAAAAGCTTTATCCGTATCTCGATGAGGTCTAATATAGTTATTTTCTAAATATTTATTTATAAGACAACTATTAAAATCAGGGATGTTTATCCCAAGTTTTTCAAAATTATATTGTTTTAATCTTGCGGTAATAAGCTTTTGGAAATTTACTAGTTCTGTAAAATATTCATTACTCTCCCATCGTTTATACTTATTCCCCCATTTGTTACAAAAATATTTATTATCTTGTTGATACCATTTTTGATATCTTATAATTTTAGTTTCGGTATAGTTATAGTTAGGTATAAATTCTATTTGAGATAGCGTAGTTTTCAGTTTTTTTATCTCCTTATCAGTTATAAAATTCGGGATATAACAGAAGACACTTTCAGTATCTTTAGGTTCACCTATTATATTTAATAACATCACTTATTAAAAATAATATAGAAAATATTAAAATCAATTTTAATATAATATTAAATTAACTGTTAATCTTCTATAGTAAAATGTAGATGGGTTTTTTTCATTACTATAATAGTATAAATAAATCTACTATAATAATATTTCAGCCCTTTAATAAAAGTGTGTATATTGTATAAGGGGGTAAATAAAAATTTGATATGGGTTGTGTGTGTGAGGGAAAGGATTAATTGTATTGAGAGGCGTGAAACAACTATATAAAGAGATATGTTTTCAGTAAAGATTCGTTCGCAAGTGGAGAAATTTGTTTTTGAGCAGCGTTCATCAAATCCGGAGTTGTCTTCTGAGGAAGTATTGGATCGTGTGTTGACGATGTTTGATGCGGTTGTTCCTGGGCGTGAGTGTACTGCTGCGGCGGGTGAGAGATGTCTTGCTCGGGTTTGGGGAGGAGGTGTGGGAGGGCAGTGCATCAAGTCGAAGATGTCGGGTTCTGATTACTGCAAGCCGTGCGGTAGGAAGTCTGATGTGTGCTCAGTCGCGGGAAGTTTTACGAAGGAAGGGAAGCACAAGGGGCTTTTTTGGGGTCGTGTGGACGAAGGGCGTCCGATGATGTCAGCGGACGGTATAGGTCTGGCAATCATGTGGCGAGACGAGGAGGGAAAGAAGGAGGCTCGAGAGATGCTGGAGAGCGATGAGTGCGCGGGTTGGCATCCATTCTGTACTCAGCCGGGATGCCGAACGGCTGACTGGGATGCTCCTTTGAGTAAGACGGTTCCTCGTAAAAAGAAGGGTGGTTCGAAGAAGAAGAAGAAGGGTGGTCCTCGTCTTCGTACGGCGAAGCAGCGTTGGATGTCCCAAGGCGGGCGCGCTAAGATTCAGAAGTCTATCCGTGACGTGAGCGAGCAGACTGGAAAGTTCCCAAGCTCGATTGTGAGCTTCTATATTGGTGATGGTTTCGACGTGGCTGCTGCGGTGGCTACAATCGAGGGTATGAGCAAGACTGAATGGGGTGTTTTCTGCGAGGAGAATGGACCGTTTGCACACGAGAAGTATGGTGTGGACGAACTGGGTAACTTTTCGGGAGAGCTCAAGGGGCAAATGCTTCTTGGGTCTGTTGGAAAGGCGGGTGCGGCTATGTGGAATAGTCTTTCCGACGAGGAGCAGGAGGTCTACGAGAAGGAGCGGCTTAAGGAGAAAGCGGAGCAGGAACTTCTGGAACCAAGTGATTCGAGTGGTTCGGATTCGGATTCGGGTTGCGTGGATGAGAAGACGGAGAAGACGGAGAAGGCGGAGGTGAAGGAGGCGAAGACGAAGAAGGAGGCGAAGACGAAGAAGGAGGCGAAGACGAAGAAGGAGGCGAAGACGAAGAAGAAGTCGAAGAAGAAGCCAGTAATCAAGAAGCCACCATCGCCATCTCCGGTTGAGGAGGAGGTTGAGGAGGTCGAAGTTTCCCTGGGTGAGGACGATATTGTTCATGGAATCAAGACGGATGATGGACTTATCGACGCCTACGTCGATGGTGATGGAACAGCTTTCGACATGGAGGGTGAGGAGCTCGGAGAGTACAACGCGGAAACGAATGAGATTGAGTAGATGTAGAGAAACTAATAGAAAAAAAAACAACACGATACCCCTTTATAAAATAACATTATTCTATAAAGGGCTAAATAAAAATTTGATTTTACGACTCTACTAGAGACATAGTATTACTAATAAATTATCACTCGGTTACTACTCGGTTACTACTCGCTTACTAAAATGACGTCAACTCGCCAGTCCGCCTGCTTCCTGATTGATAGCTCCGCTGTTGGACAGGTCATTCGCAACTGCTCCAAAATCCGCAAACAGCATGGAGATGGACCCTTCATCAAGGTTCACCAGAACACTTCTCAGCTGGTCGCACTCGATGAGTGCCGTCGCACCAGCCACACGGATGCTGGTAGCATTTACATGGTTTCGTGGGGTGGAAAATTGCTCAAGCTCCACATAGGTGAGGACGCGAGTCCCGATGCGGAGGGAAACATCCGGGTCACTCTTGTGGAGGCAAGTTCCTGGAACAAGAGCACTACCATCGACATGGTCAGCGCTCTCTGGAAAATCGCCGTGAGCAAGCAGCAGATTTTCAAGGAGCACTACGATGTTGAAGGTTCTGCGCAGGACAAGGGAACTGTCGTCCGCATGGTTATTGGTCGCGGAGGTGCAAACCTCCGACGGCTGGTTGCTCGCCGTGGGAAGGCCTACGTTGACCGCGATGCGGGCCCAAACCGCTTCCTCATCGTCGCAAACACGATGAAAGATGCTCTGGGCATCAAGCATGACATCCAGCGCGAAGCTCGCAAAATCTCATCAGATGTGGCTCACCGCAGCATCATCCCCGCTCACCCCGCTTCCAAATTCCCAAAAACCGACAAGCAGTCATGGTTTGGTCTTTTCGCAGATGCGGGTGAGGAGAGTTCCGACGACGAGGGAGATGTCGACGCTTACGCCCAGTCGGGACCGCGGCCACGAAACTTCGGCGGCTCAACACCAAGCTCCTCAAAGCCCACCCTTGCGGAAATGCTCGAGGACTCGGCGGCGCGTGGCGATGCCTTCAGCGTTTCGCCTGCTCTTGCCGCAAAACGTGCGGATGAGGAGCGAATCCGCATGGTAAAGCACGTAGATACGTCCAGTAGCGATGACGACATGCCTCCTCTAATCTTCGGTGAGGGAGAGGACATCTTCTCCGCCATCGCGGAGAACTGCGGGAACACAGATGAGTGGGGAATGGAGTAATACAATAAAAAGAGAAAAAAAGAGAGGTAGAGAGGTAGAGAGATAATAAAATAAGAAAGATATAAAAAAAACTACATTTAACCCCTTTATAAAAACCACCATATTATATAAAAGGTTGAAATCGTTTTTTTTGTCATTTTCTATAGTTACAATAATATCCCATAGACATTTTCTATATTATATAAATGCAGTAATTTTCGAGACATAAAATATATCTATTACATAAATTATTCATCTCACTAAAATAGTCATTTTCTATAGTTACAATAATATCACCAGAGTCATTTTCTATAGTTACAATAATATCACCACAGACATTTTCTATAGTTACAATAATATCACCACAGACATTTTCTATAGTTACAACAATATCCCATAGTCATTTTCTATAGTTACAATAATATCCCATAGTCATTTTCTATATTATATAAATGTAGTAATTTTAGAGACATAAAATATATCTATTACATAAATTATTCATCTCACTAAAATAGTCATTTTCTATAGTTACAACAATATCCCATAGTCATTTTCTATAGTTACAATAATATCCCATAGTCATTTTCTATATTATATAAATGTAGTAATTTTCGAGACATAAAATATATCTATTACATAAATTATTCATCTCACTAAAATAGTCATTTTCTATAGTTACAATAATATCCCATAGTCATTTTCTATATTATATAAATGTAGTAATTTTAGAGACATAAAATATATCTATTACATAAATTATTCATCTCACTAAAATAGTCATTTTCTATAGTTACAATAATATCCCATAGTCATTTTCTATATTATATAAATGTAGTAATTTTCGAGACATAAAATATATCTATTACATAAATTATTCATCTCACTAAAATAGTCATTTTC